>Ga0210394_10000200_pt1 | contig 144999 bp, 116 predicted proteins | sample IncBWC12MmetaG_FD_160121 | JGI IMG/M metagenome (GOLD analysis project Ga0210394, IMG submission 160121) | Forest soil microbial communities from Barre Woods Harvard Forest LTER site, Petersham, Massachusetts, United States - Inc-BW-C-12-M | ecosystem: Environmental > Terrestrial > Soil >... | reverse complement strand
CTGAATGAAGACTCGCTCATCCACGTTCAGATGTCTGTAATCAGTATTCATGCAAACACATTAACCTCTTCAATGTGTTGCACTTCAAACTAGAGTTCGCCCACCAAATTCAGCGGCACTCGAAACCCGAATTTCCGATTGGCCGGCACTGCTGCGGGAAGGCGTGCATGCGCCAGTATTCAGGTAGATGCCAATGTTGCATCGTTTGCTTCCGACTTTGGGATTTGAGGTACGCTGCGTCGTCGCGCGCACACCAGATTGGCGGGCCCATGGTGTCGGCATCGGTGAGACCGGTAGGATGGCGCTGGGGATTAAGGACGACGGGCCCGATCGGATCCCGTTTCGCGTTGCGCCAGGTGACGACGAGCAAGGATCTCATGCTCAAGTCCTCTGTGGCGCTCGTCCTACGTCACATAGCCTCAACGTCACAGGGGTCTGCGGTGCAACGATCAGTACCGATATTGATCAGCTTTGTACGGGCCGTGCTTCGGTACACCGATATAGGCGGCTTGGGCTTCCGTGAGCTCGGTCAGCTGGGCGCCAAGCTTCGTGAGCTGCAAGCGCGCCACTTTCTCGTCCAAGTGCTTTGGTAACACATACACACCCAGCGGGTATTGCTCGGTGCGTGAGAAGAGCTCGATCTGCGCGATCACTTGATTCGCAAACGAGGAACTCATCACGTAAGACGGATGGCCCGTGCCGCAGCCAAGGTTCACCAGACAGCCCTCGGCAAGCAGGATGATGCGATTGCCGCCAGGGAATATCACGTGATCGACCTGCGGCTTGATATTCTCCCACTTGTTGGCGCGCAGTTCCGCAACCTCTATCTCGTTGTCGAAATGGCCTATGTTGCAGACGATCGCCTGGTCTTTCATGCGTTGCATGTGCGCCAGGGTGATCACCCGCGCATTGCCCGTGGCGCTGACAAAGATATCCGCCTTGTCGGCGGCATAATCCATTGTGACTACGCGATAACCCTCCATCGCCGCCTGCAGGGCGCAGATTGGATCGACTTCGGTGACCCACACCTGGGCGGACAAAGCGCGCAGGGCCTGCGCAGATCCCTTGCCGACGTCGCCGTAGCCGCAGACGACCGCAACCTTGCCGGCAACCATCACATCAGTCGCCCGCTTGATCGCGTCGACCAGTGACTCGCGGCAGCCGTACAGATTGTCGAATTTGGACTTAGTGACCGAGTCATTGACGTTGATCGCGGGGAAAGCTAGCTCCCCGTTCTGATGCATCTTGTACAGACGCTTGACACCGATCGTCGTTTCCTCGGTCACGCCTTTGATCTTGCTGAGTCGCATTGAGTACCACTTCGGATCCACTTTAAGCTTGGCCTTGATGGCGCTGAAAAGGTACTGTTCGTTCTCGCTGCCGGGCTTCGCAAGCGCGGCAATGTTCTGCTCCGCCTTGGTGCCCAAGTGCAGCAGCATTGTGGCGTCCCCGCCATCATCCACAATCATGTTGCTGTATCCACTGTCCGGCCACTCAAAGATGCGGTGCGTGTAATCCCAATAGTCGGCGAGTGATTCACCCTTAATCGCAAAGACCGCAGTGCCGTTCGCAGCAATGGCGGCTGCCGCGTGATCCTGAGTCGAATAGATATTGCACGATGCCCAACGTACCTCGGCACCCAGGGCTTCGAGCGTCTCGATTAGGACGGCCGTCTGTATTGTCATGTGCAGTGAGCCCGCGATCCGCGCACCTTTCAAAGGTTTGGCGGCAGCAAATTCCTTGCGAATGGCCATCAGCCCGGGCATCTCGGTCTCGGCAATCTTGATTTCCTTGCGGCCAAAGTCTGCTTGGGAAATATCCTTGACGATGTAGTCGTCGACTTTCTTCACTGCTGCATTCATTGCCACTCTCTCCTTTGAAATCGACGGACTTACTTACGCGACTTTGCCTGATTTGAGTTCGGCAGCGCAGGCGCGAGCTTTGTCCGTGCGTTCCCGCTTGAAATGGTGTCGTAAGCAGTCGATCCGCAGATCACAACAGATCTCTTTCCGGAGAGATCTCGCCTCATTGCTTAACGCCGCCCATGGTCAGAAATACCGCGCATCCCACAGTCACAGTTAACTTAGGGTTGCAAGACTAGCGTGCGCTCGGCATAGTGGGTATCTAATTTAACTGCTAGCCGCAATTAGGAGATCTAATACCATGCCGGGCCTCAGAGACATCGACATCGGGTTATTGCGCTCATTCGTGGCGGTCGCGGAGACGGGCCGGATGACGACGGCGGCTAGAGTCGTCAATTTGAGTCAAGGCGCCGTGAGCCAGCAGATAAAACGTCTGGAAACCTTATTCAGAATGAACCTATTTGACCGCGCGGTCGACGCCGCCCGCCTAACGCGGGATGGCGAGAAACTCATCGCTCAGGCGCATCGCCTGATCGCGCTCAATGATGACGTGCTCGAGCAGATGCAACAGGCCGATTTCTCGGGTGAAGTGCGCCTCGGCGTCCCTCATGACGTTGTCGGGAAACTCATGCCCCCGATTCTGCGCCGTTTCAGCCAGGAGCATCCCAATGTGCTCGTGACCCTGGTCAGTGAGACGACTCACTCGCTGAGGGCAGGCTTGTGCGAACGAAAAGTTGATCTCGCACTCATGACAGAATCCGAGCCGGGGAAGCGCGAGCAACTGTTGCTAACGGACCGTCTGGTCTGGGTCGGCTCCAAAGGCGGCGATGCGTGGCGTAGACGTCCTGTGGCGGTGGCATTGGGGCAAGAGGGCTGCGCGTTCAGGGCGCATGCGATCAGGGCGCTAACAAAATCTGGGATCGAATGGCGGCCGATTTGCCAGGTCGGGAGCCTGGAACCCGTCTTCGCGACTCTCGAGGCGGACATGGCCGTGGCACCATTTCTGTTCCACACCGTCCCGGACCGCGTGGAAGTGTTGCCAGACGGATGCCTGCCACCCCTGCCGGCAGTCCACATAAATTTGCGGCTTCCATCGAAGGGCGTGACGAAGGCTGCATCGGAACTCGCGCGCCACATCCGCGAGGGGTTCTCACGGCGATATGTATGAATTTGCCTTTATACCCAACTGCCTTCCGCATGCTGGGCAAACGCCGATTACAAGCCGAAACAGGAATCCGTAATTTTCAAAGCGGCCCTCGCGGCCGCCGTGAAGTGCGCCGAGGGCAGCCATCGCGGGTGCAGTTCGTTTGCGCTGAGGTCAAGGCACGGCACCGGAAAAATGTAAAATCGCACCCAATGCAATGTCAATCCATGGGAGACGTGCTTCGCCTATCGGACGGCGGGAAAGGTAGTGCCGGCTAAGGCAGCCGTCGATAACAAGGCGAAATTTGGTTACTACTCCTGAAACGTCGGCAATCCAGGCAAGCCCCAGGGCGGGCGTGCGACTGAAATTAAGATCGTCCGAAAAACGGCACTGAGTCCTGCGCTCGGGGAGCCGGGGTGCCCAGTTCGCGCATCGCGGCGAGTTTTTCTGCAAGCTCGTTGAAGCGCCGTTGGTCGCTCGCGAAGCTCTGGCTGATCTCGGGGTTACAGCGCCGCGCAGTGGCAACCTCCATTGCTCGGTACGCCGCCGAGCGAAGCGCTATGCAAACATCGCGCAACTCGTCATCAGTGAGACTGAGGTCAGGCACGAACCGGCTCTTCTGATACTCTGGAATCGTGCGCTCGCAGCAAGGAACGTACCCAAAATCTGAGTGCCGGACCTAGGGTTTCGGCGTGAACGCGAATCGGCACCGCGTCGGCATCACGCAAGGAGTTGCTGAGTTGTTCCGGAGTAAATCGATCAATTCGCGGAACTCACCATGGCGGTGACATTGCCGCCCCGAGCCGCAGCCCAGCCGACCAGCAGCCTCTTAAATTGCATTCTTCACGGCGCGTGCGCGCAGCAGTTCGATTTCGCTCCGCAACGCCTCGGCTTCGAGATGGTCGTAAGCGGCTGCAGCGCCACCTGCGAGACGATCGATTGAAGCGACCTCGTCGGGGTCGAGAGCTTCCCCATTCCTGTGCGACCCATAGAGCGCAATCGCGATGAGGCGGTGGCGGACGAGCACCGGAACGGCGAGCATAGGCTCCTCGAGGCCGTGCGGAAGGTCGGGGCGCGGCCAGCGGATATCGGCGAGGCGCAGCGGACCGTGTTCGCCGTGAAGTAGCATTACCAATTGCTCGCTCGGATCGAGGCGCTGCGCGGAGCCATCCGGCCAGTTTACTGCCGCTTCACGCGCGAACTCCGCACCATCGCGACTGCGAAAGATTGCGGCGGAGGCCAGCCTCAATGCGTCAACCGGCTCTCCCACCAGCATTTCGTCGACTGCGCCCACACTTGCGGCATGAGGCAAACTGACCGCCGCACGCGCCAATCGGCGCGCAGCCAAATAACGCTGCCGGAAGAGCGTGCTATCAATGAACTTATTGAGGCGGTCGTGCAAACCATTCATCCAAAAGCCGAGGCTCAGCGCCGCGACGATTTCCGCCGCGAGTGCGACTTTCGTTTGCTCCAGAACCTTGTGCATTACCCAATCGAGCAACGCAAACACTCCAACAATCAGCGTCGTCAGGATCCCGTAAACAAGCGCGCGGCTGATCACGAAATTGATGTCGATGACGCGGTGCCGAATAACGGCGTACGCGATGGCGAGCGGCATGCAGATGAGGCTCGTCTCAAAGGGCGCGCGCACGTAGTAGGGAGTCCCTCCTCCACTAAATAAGTCGATGCTCAGAGCCAACAGAGCGACGCTGGATCCGAAGACAACCCATCGGAGGCGCGATCGGTCCGCACCGTTCGCGGAGCGATACGTGGCGAAGAGCGCGGCGCCGGCCAATAAGACGGAGCCCGAAACACCGATGGCCCATGCAAAACTAACTTCTGGGATTGAGTTGAAGAGGAGAAACTGGAGAGTTGCCCACGTCGCAAGCGCTCCTAGCGGCACAATACAAGCTAAGCAGATGCGCTCGGCGATGATCCGCCAGTTTTGGGCCTTCCCCGACGGAAATCGAAGTGCGAAGACATCAAGCCCGATCATTCCCGCGAACATGAGCGCAGTGTCCGCTACTCGGGTCGCGCCGACCAGGCCCAGCGGCGCTGTCGTCTGAAAAACTCCGGACGGTGCGGGGCTGAACCCGCAGCAAAAGAGGTAAAATCCCCACGTCATCGGGCCCGGACGCAAGAGTACGAGCATGGCGCCAACGAGAACGAACACGATCCCGGCCAGCTCCCGAGCCAGTACCAAGGGCCATCTATAGGAAGGCTCCGGCAGATCCGCAGTCAAGCTCAGAAGTCGGGACTCTCCGTCGCGCATGATGGCCATCGCAACGCGCTCGTGCGGCACGATCGTCCCGCCCAGATACGCGGCCGCGATCCGGTCGCGCGGTGTGCTGAGGATATCCAGGCGGTTTCCCTTCTGGATGCCGGCCTTAGCGGCCGGCGAGCCGGCCGCGATGCCGGTTATAAAACCGAAGTAGTCGATACGATATCCAAACTCATAGACTGGCCGGCCGAAGACGCGCACCACATCGGGCAGAGTAGTGCCGAGCGTAAGCGTCGCCAACAGTGCGACGACGATCAGGCTAACTATGCGCATGCATTAGATGCCTTCGACGGCTTTCGTCGCAGCCGGGCCCATCGCGCGAGCCTCGGCCATGACGGCACGGCCTTCTTGGTATGACTCTTTGAGATGCCAAAGGCTGCCACTCAATCCTCGCCGGGAACTTCGCGAATTCCCAAGCGCAATTTTATTTTGCCGACGGTGACATCCTACTCGCCATCCATTGGCCTTGTTGCATTCCCTGGAGGGAAGGGGTCTCGGCTATAGGCCGGCAACCCTGCTCGCGCCACTGTGTGGTTGAAAGTGAAGCACGAAAAAGATTGACCACGCCAACGCCATTGTGCTCACTGGCGCTCAGTCGAATAAAATTCCTTTATGTTTCAGTTGTCTACAATTCAGAATCACGCCCCCCCTGCTACTAATTGGTTTATGGGCTAACAGGATGCCGCGCTTTTCCCCAGGTTCACCCCATGCTCGCCAGGGCTGTAAAAGGACGCGCGTCCTTCAGTAGCGCCAGAGGCCCGGCAGATGCCATTCAGGTACGGCTTTGTCGTGAATCTGACGGGCACCGCATTGGCGCGGGAGTCAGCAGAATTCATTGTTGTGCGGCTTGCTGCTACTTGCCGACGATTCCGCCCACCGAACCCACGCCCGTGCAGAAATCCCATCCCTTCAGCGCCAGGTAGCCGGCGTAGGGGCCACAATCCCCATTGGTGATGTCATGGAAATCCTTGTTCACGCCGAGATCCGCATACACCGTCGTCAGCTCCGCGTTGGTCGACGCCGCGAAACTGCCGGCCGCGTTCACCAGCCCCGCCAATCCAGGCGAGGCCACGCTGGTGCCGCTGGCAATGTACCAGGCGCCGACAGTGCCATTTACTGGGAACGTGTCGTAAATCCATACGCCCGTGCGCCCGTCGGCGACAAACGCCATATCCGGCGTGCCCCGATCCGCTCCTACCAGCGTGCTGATGCCATCCTGGTAGCTCGGCCGAGCTTCATTTGGCGTCGCGCCGCCGCCGGTGCTGGGCCACGCACTTTCGGCCACGTCATCACCGGTTGTTGGATTCCGATCGATCGTTGTGCCGCCCGCCCCCGCAGGAGGCGGGTCCCGGAACAAAGCCGTCTGCTGCCAGCGCGAATGTTGATCCGCGGGAGCTGCCGGTGACGCTTGCGTAACTCGTGAGCGTGCGGGAGGCAAAGGCGGCAGCACTGGCGTCGTTTGGGCACGCTGATCGTTCGATCAGCACTACCGGAGCGCCGGCAAATGGTCCCAATTCGCCGTGCTCTGACTGACTACCTCTGTGTGAGGGGTTGAGTTGCTTCGTCTATTATTGTAAAACGAAGCGCACGGTGACCGAAGCAACGGCGTCTTATTGCAATGTTCGTGACCGCAGCTGGGTGTTTTCCTCGCTGCGACATCTCTCACGAATCCGGCAGTCTTTTATCCAACGAAAAATGTTGCGGTCATGGAGGGCATATCCGCGGACTACGCTTGGTGACGGATTGTAACAGCAAAGTAACCCTCGCCGAACTTGGCGACGCGATTCGCCAAACGCTACCGACAGTATTTGAGAGCGATGGTACTGATCCGATTGGAGTCACATGGACTCTCCCAAACCTGAATATAGAGGGCGGCGTGAATTTTGTTTTGAGAAATCGCAAGCAAGACACGGACGATCAATCCCAAACCTTCCAAAGAAACTTCCAAGATCTCGGTCACAATGGAAACTCGAGATTGCGTCCAACGGATCGCAAGCTCATAGAGCAGAGCCACCAGAACCACGAGCTTTATTTGGCGCTGTTTGGAAAATGGACTCAGGATTATGCGTGCCGTCCAGATCGCTGATCGGCTCGCCTAGGAAGGCGCGCAGCACAGGCGCCCTAAACTGATGTGGGCAGCGTGTGCCGCGGCAGGTCAATTGTGAAGACGCATCCTGAACCGGGTACGTCGCGGACGCTCAATACTCCATTGTTCGCCTGGACGCTGCGTTGACAGATAGATAGTCCGCGGCCTGCTTCGTCCGCGCTGCTCTGCGCAGACGGCAAAAACATCTTCTCCGCGTCGCCCGCGCGAAGGCCACCGCATTTATCGTGAACGTCAATATAGATGCGATCGCCGGCTGCGTAGGCATTCAACGAGACTTCGGTATTGTGCCGTGTAAACTTGAACGCATTATCCAGCAAGTTGCCCACCGCCGAGAACAGCATGTCTTGGTCGGCGTCAACCGCTAGATTGGGGTCAACATCAGAAACGGCCAATTTGCATTCGCGACTTTGCGCCTCGAGGGACGCGGAGATTTTGCTGTCAGCGACAAAATCCGCAAGAGAGATGAGCTTGTGTTGTGCAGGAGCTCCAGATCGCCCCCGCAGGTCGGCTAGGGAGCGATCCAATAGATTGCGCAGTTCAATCAAGCTGCGATCCAGTACCGCGCCTGTCGCCCCAGCAATCCCAACATTGCCAGCTTTGATCGCAATAATAGCGAGCGTAGCGGTATGGATAAGCTTACGCAGTTCGTATATGAAGAAATCGACGCGCTCAGTTTTGTTATCTGCATAAGCCAGATTGTTATGGTAAGCCCATTCCGTCACCGAATCCGCGATTGCGTTGTCCAGGCAGCGGTTCAATGTTCGAGATTCGTCAACCTCGATCGGCGCGCTGGCCTCGAATGCCGCATCCGTTATCGCCTGGCACAGATCACCGTAATCGCGAATAACCTGCTCAACCGTGTATCCCTGCAGGGATAGGTCACGCCCGTGGCGCGCTGCCGAAATGCCCATCTCTGATAAGCTTGATTTACCGCCGCTGTCCTTACTTCCGGAGATCTTTTCGCTTCGTTTTGGCTCCGCTTGCAGCGTCTCAATCAGCTGGTCAAGGAAGCGCGGTATTCCGTTAGCTTGATCCGTCTCAGGCGCTTTTGGGGCAGATCTTTTAGAGACCTTTACCCTGCATCGCTCGATCAATTCGGCTCGCTTGGCGGTAAGGAATTCGTGTAGCATTTCAAGGAGCATGGATTAAGCCTAGGTCGACTTCCGTTCGCTCGCGTACATAGCCGCAGTGCGATATCCGATGTGTGACGCGATCGAGAAGCGGCGAGGATTGGGCAAAAAACTGCCCGGCGTGCGGGCGGCTAAGCTTGGCTGCCTGAGTCGCCGCCGCAGTTTTCGATGACCTCGGCCACACCACCTACGGCCGGGGAGGGCGGGATGCAAATGTTGTCCCCCGAACCATTCAGCAGCTACGGTGGGTCGGCGCGCGCGAGGCGCAATCGACCGCTCCGCGCCCATTTGCGGCAGGCACAGGCGAGCGCTAGGATTCAGCCGGGGGATTGGCGCTCAGGTCCACTTGGAAATGGGGGGCCTGCCGGAGTGGCGATCACACCAAAAAACGACCCGCCAACAGAATTACGAGAATGACGATGGATGCAAACAATCTTATCCGCCGCGCCAAATCTATACTTTTGATGCCGCGCTCCGAATGGCCTGTCATCGCCGCGGAGCCGGACACCGTCGGCGGGCTGTACGCGAGGTACATCGTCATCATGGCGGCAATTCCGGCTGTCGTGCACTTCGTGTCCGCCTCGCTGATCGGCGTTTCGGTGCCCCTGCTTGGCTACTATCGGGTTGGCGTGGGAGCCGCACTGACTACTGCGATTCTCAGTTACGTGCTGGCACTTGTCGGAATTTTTGTCCTGATGCTGATCGTCGATGCGCTCGCGCCGACATTCGGCGGCCAGAGGAGCCAGGTGCAGGCGCTCAAGGCCGTCGCCTACGCCTATACCGCTGGCTGGGTTGCATCGATCATCGGCATCATCCCCGGGCTCACTCTGATCGCGGCATTGGCTGGGGCTATCTATGGCGTCTATCTACTGAACATGGGACTGCCCTTCACGATGAAGTGTCCACCGGAGAAGGCAGTCGGCTACACGGCTGTCACGATCATCGTGGCCATCGTCGTCGCCTTCGTTCTCAATTTGATTGTCGCGTCGGCTGCGGGCTGGGGTTTTGGTTCCACGCATGTTCCGACGGTGTTCTCTGCGCCGCGAGCCAGTGATAGCGGCAGTTTTGCTCCCGGCAGCGCGGGAGCGGGCCTGCAGGCGTGGTCAAATAAAGTGGCAGCCGCCTCCAAACAGGTTGACGCGGCACAAAAGTCCGGCGATTCCACGGCGCAGGCGAATGCAGTTGGGCAAATGCTCGGCGCCGTCGTGGGAAGCGGCGGAAAAGTCGAGTCGCTGCCTCCGGATCGCATCAAAACCTTCCTGCCAGATTCGTTGGACGGCTTGAAGCGCACGCAAATGTCAGCGGATCGAACCGCTGCCATGGGAGTGCAGATCTCCAAAGCCGAGGCAACGTACTCAGACGGCGCAGATCACAACTTGAAGCTGGAAATCACCGATTCAGGATCGCTTAAAGGTTTAGTGGGATTCGCCGGCGGCTGGGCGGGTGTGGAACAGGACCACGAAACCGACACGGGCTACGATAAGACTTACAAGAGCAACGGACAGCTCGTACATGAGAAATGGGACAATCAGAGCCACAGCGGCGAGTACGGCGTTATCGTCGGCGACCGTTTCGTCGTAACCGTATCGGGTAAGGCTGAAAGCATCAATAAATTGAAAGACGTCTTGGGCAATATTAACCTCGCGGGCCTGGGCGCACTGAAGAACGATGGCGTTCAGCCGAACTGAATGCGCGTGGGTCTCGTGGCTCGATCGCATCGTCCGCGCTTCGCGCTACCGGCTCGAATGGCTGGGCCGGGTCTTTTCCCTTAATGCATGGGGCACGCCCCTGTACATCGCGTCCGTAAGGCAAGTTTTACGGGCATCCCTTTGACTGCAGCCGAAGCCCTCAAAGAGCTCGCGGAACATCTAGGCTTGCCTTAACCCAAATCGCGGCAGACCTCCCCTTTCACTCGTACCCTCTGATGGCCGCCGCCCTTAGAACGCGCAGGGCATTCAAGGCGCGCCTCCAACTAGCCGACCGCGGCGTGAGCTTCAACTCGAGCTCCCCGCTGTCGAAGCGCTGGGTCACTCGTGGCGTGGGCATCGCCATGGACGTTTTCGCCCGCACCGTGATCCACGGCTGTGTGATTAAAGAACCTTTTGGCGGTTTGCTCGTACATACGGGCGTCTTCGGGCACGAGGATCGCGCCTTGGGAAAAGTTCTGCTGCAGCGAACGCCTGATGCCCGCGAAGTCTTGTCGGTATTGTGGGCCGAGCGCACTTCCACCGCCTCGCTGCACCAGGGAGAACACGGTATTGCCAGGAAGGCTAACAGGGGTGCCATCAAGCGATGGCATACCATGGACCGAGGATGGGTGCTGGCATGGCCAGATCATGCAGACCAGTGCATATGGCTGCTAGAACAGTTGAAATGGGCAACAGACGAACTGGGAGAGGCGATTGTACCTGCTGCACCTCCGAGCGTCAGTTTCCTCGTTCGACCAGGTGATTTGAAATATCCCCAATGTGGCGGGGACCTTAAGGCTATGGAAGGCGGCGGCGTGTCGCACAAATGCGCAGCGGAGAAATCGTCACCGTACTCCCCTACGGACTCGGAGGACGTTCCTCGGTAGTGCAGCGATTGACCTCTTCATTACGATTGTCCCGCCGCCCGCTTTTGCGCCAAAGCAATCGCTCAAAGCCGGTACCTACAACTGCGCGCACGGTGTCGATTACCGACGCGACCCCGGAAGTCACGATCTATTACACGGTGGACGGAACGACGCCCACGACCTCCTCACTACAGTATATCGGTGGTGCCATCACCATTAGCAGCACCGAAACGCTGAAAGCAGACGGGGTTCGCTCCGGGTTACGCGCGCTCCGCCGTGCGCACTGCAATCTTCACGATACAGTAAGCACAGGCTGCGGATCGAACTTGCTGTCCACGGCTGCGTATCCATTCACGACAATACCAGGGGACTCAAGAATGAAAGTCAGGATGCGCAGTTCGGGTCGGGGCGGCATTAGCCGTCGAATGCAAGCGAGCCACTGCAGCTAGAGATTGTCGATGAAAGCTTGCATCCGCTTGCGCTGGTCCGGATCGGGCAGGCGGCCGCGCATGGCGCCAAGATTATCCGCCATATGCGCCGGGTTGGAGGTGCCGGGGATGACCGTCGTGACTCGTTCGTCGGCGAGTAGGTATTTGAGGAAGAACTGCGCCCAAGTCGCGGCGAAGTCCTGCGCCCAATTGGGCAGTGCCTTTCCACGGACCACGCCGAACAGGCGGCCGCGACCGAATGGCAGGGCCGTCAAGACTCCGGCCTTCACCGCGGCTGCCAGCGGTAGAATGCGCTTTTCTGCTTCGCGATCGTCGAGCGAATAGTCGATTTGCACGAAATCCGGCTTCTCACGTCCGAGCACCGCTTCGATGGCGGGGAAATCTGTGTGGGAAGTGGAGGTGATGCCGATATAGCGGCAGAGCCCTTGCACCTTCCAGGCTTTAAACTGTGCCAATGATTGCCGCGCGTCACGAACGTTGTGAAGTTGCAGCAAGTCGAGCTTTGCCATCTTGAGTCGTGTAAACGAGCGCTTGAGCTCCGCCGCATCGGGCTCCTCAAGCTTGGTGGCCACGAAGACCTTGTCGCGCAAACCCTCAGCGTCAAGCACACTGCCGAGCACACTCTCGGCATCGCCGTAGGTCGACGCAGTGTCAATGAGTCGTGCTCCGGCATCGACCAGGGTCCGGACGACCTGCGCCGCTGCATTCCGAGTCCGCTCATCGTCGCTGTTGAAAACACTGGCGGTGCCAAGGCCTACTGCCGGTACACGCTCGCCCGTGCTTGGGATGGCCCGGGTTATGGGCGGCACCTCGTTGGTTTGCGCGAAGGCGGGCCGCGCCAGCAACGCGGCGGCGGTTAGCGTCGAAAAGTCGCGGCGCGTCATGCGAGCCATGGTGAATCTCCTTGTGCCGCTGCCGTGCCCAGGTGGGTGGCGCGGCGTTCATACGTCCGTCCCAGCGGCGTTGACCGAACGAGCGAGCCGGCCACCACCGGCAGCGCCCGCCATGCGATTGCACCGATCTTCAGCCCTAGCGTTTGCAGGGTGTCGAACAGCCCGCCATATATCGCGTCGGAGCCTCGATAGACTACCACGTCGCTCGGGTGAGCGATCTGCACGGCTGCCCCCGCTACAACGCCGGCGCTGCTGTCCGGGTGGTAAGCTCATCGCGAGCTCAGTTTGGGTCCCTTCGAATGAATGCCGGACCGGTTGCGGGGATGTCTCACGCGAGGCGCGCAGGTGTTTTTGCCGCGCCCCCGACGATCTCACCGCTGCGCACACTCTCGTAGCGCCTACCAAGTAGATAGGCGATCGGAAACCAGATCGCCGAAGTAATGGCGCCAAAGATTGCAAGTCCCGCAACACCATGCGGCAGTATCAGCGAACTGACCCACGCTGAGCTGAAGTCGCCGAAGCGATAAACGACCGTATCGATGACGTTTTTGGCTTTATACCGGCTCTCCTGGTCGACTACTGTAAAGAGCATCTCGCGGGTGGGTTTGGCGACCGCATATTCCGCCACACGACGGATGATCTGCATGCCTCCGAGAAGCAAAAGCACCGGTGAGAACGCGATCGCGAGGAAGGCGATGACCATAATGATCGGATTGAGCAGTAAACCCGCACTGATGCCAAATCGTTCCACGATGCGGCCGGTGCCGAATAACTGGATCACGACTGCAATACTATTGACGATCAGGTCGATCATTCCATAGGCTTGAGTGCGCGCTTCCCGGCTGCTAAAGGCTTTGGTAATTAGCTCGCCGAGCTGGAAATACACGATGGTCGAGATCCAGGTCATCAGCAACAGGAACAGCGCCAGCAACAGCAGATAGCGCGATCGCAGGAGCAAGCGAAAGCCGTCGAAGGAAGAGCCCTTAAGCCGGTGCTCCAGGCTCGTGCGTTGCACTTCAACACCGACCGACAGCAGCTTCTGTTTCTCATGTGCCAGCATGCGCACCAGCACGGCGGTCGCGCCGAAGCCCGTTGCAGAGATTAGCAGAAGATTGTTGCTGCCGATCCGGGTCGCCAGCAAAGTCGCAATCGCAGGACCGACGATTCCACCTAGCGTGCCGCCCGCTGCGACGAACCCAAATATGCGCTTGGCCTGGGTACGCGAAAAGATGTCGGCCATGAAGGTCCAGAACACCGAGATGATAAGCATATTGAACGTGCTTACCCAAACGTAGAATCCCGCCGCGACCCAGCGGTCCTGGTATTGGACGCTTGCGAACAGCGCGTAGAATATGAGGATCGTGAGCGCCACTAAGCCGTAGACCCAGGGTAGAAAGCTCGAGAGCCTGATCCGCGAGGCCAGCCCCGAGTAGAGCGGCGCGAACACCAAGCTCGCTAGCAGCGTCGCCGTGAACAGTTCCTGCAGATGAGTCACGCCATAGACGGTGCCCATGGCGTCGCGTACCGGCTTGACGACCGAGTAGCTACCGAAGAGAAAGAAGAAGTACAGCAAGCTCAGGATCACCGCCTTGACCTCATACGGCTCGACTGCGGCGACCGACTTGAACAGGCGCGCAAGCGGGGGCGGAACCTCTATGCTCGATGGCGCGGTTGGCTTCATGTAAAACCCTTGTTCTTCGGGACTGGCAATTCAGTCGCGAGCACTGGATTGCTGCAAGCGAATCTTTTCGTAGCGCCTGCCGAGCAACACTGCGACCGCTCCCCAGACGAGCGAGGCACCGACGCCGAGCGCCACAGCCCCGTTGATTGCGAACCCCGCCGACCTCAATCCCGCCTGCGTCCACGCCGAGCTCACATCACCGAAGCGGTAAATCACGGTATCGATGACGTTCTTGGCTTTGTACCTACCGCTCTGTTCCAAGACGGTGAAGCAGATTTCCCGAGATGGTCGGGCGATTGCGTATTGCCCGACGCGGCGCACGACTTGCAATGCCTGAATCATGAATACTGAAGGCGAGATCGCAATGCCAATGAAGGCAATTATCATGATGAGCGGATTGAGCACCAATCCGACGGTGACGCCGAATCGTTGCACGATGCGGCCGAGCCCGAAGGTCAGGATAGCGGCAGTTACGACGTTCACGACCAGATCGATGTCGGCAATTGCCTGCGCGCGACTTTCGATCGCGGTAAAAGCGCGTGCAATCAAATCCGTCTGAAAGAAATAGGCCACGGTGTTGATCCAGGTCATCAGCAGCATGAACGCGGCCTGGCTCATGACGTAGGGCGATTTGAGCAACTGGATAAAGCCCTCGAGGGCATTGCCGTGCAGGGAGTGATCGAGGGTCGATTGTTGCGCTTCATCGCTGCTGCGGCGCAGCTGCTCCTTCTCACGCATCAGTAGGTGCACGAGCAGGATTACCATCAAGAAGCCGACGCCGGCAAGCAGCAGCATGCCGCTTAAGCCCAGTTTTTTGACGAGCAGCCGGGTTAGCAGCGGGCCGATAATTGCGCCAAACGCACCGCCGGCCGCGATGAGAGCGAACAGCCGGGTTGCTTGTCTGGCGCTGAACACATCCACCATCAAGCTCCAGAACACCGAGATCATGAACAGGTTGGCGACACTGAACCAGACGTAAAATGCTGCGCCATTCCAACGATTCTCCGGCGCAAGTCGAAACAGCACCACGAAGAGCACAACGTTGAACAGCCAGAACCAGAACACACCTGGTAGCAGGCGCGTTAGCTTTAACCGCGAAGCCAACGCGGCGTAGATTGGCGAGGCAATCAAAGTGCCAACGAAGGTTGCCGTGAACAGGTTCTGCAGCTGATGGACACCGAAAATGGTCGCGACCGTGTCGCGCACCGGGCGCAGAATGTAGTAGCTGCCAAGCAACAGGAAGTTGCACAGAAATGCCAATATCACGGCCTTGCGTTCATGCGGCGCCACCCCGGTCGCGCTTCGGGCGAGGCGTGCCGGCGGGGCGCCGGAAAGCTGCGATTCGCTTTCACCTGCCGGTGAAGTGCTCATGGCCGTCGTGGCCTCATAGATCATGGCTACCATTGTCAGGGCGTAGCCGTAGTTGGACAGGATAGGCCATACAGCCTTCAAAGCCTGCATTTCTGCCCCGACAGCGGCGCTCGCCCCACGGCGCACCCCCATCAAGCAAAGGCGCGCACACCGCGTTGTCAGGCGTTGTTGCTAATCCATGGTAATGACTACTTTTCCTCGGGCGTGTCCCTCCTCGAGATAACTGAGGGCTTCAGCAGTCTCACTCAATTTGTAACGCCTGTCGATAACCGGAGTTAGCTTTCCGGTCTGCATCAGATCGCGCAGCACGCCGAGATCGGCCTGTTTCAGTTGCGCCAGAATAAAGACCATCTTCTGGCTTACAAACGGTGCGACCAGCATCGCTTTGATCGAGCTCGACAAGGGCCCGATCCAGCGACCGTCGTTCGGCCCTCCAACCATGACCAACGCGCCCTGTGGATTTAGTACGCGCCGGTAGTCCGACAGCGAATGAGTTCCGACGTTGTCGACTATCAGATCGTATCGTACCGACCCTTGAGTGAAATCCTCCCGCGTGTAGTCAATGACATGGTCAGCGCCGATCGACCGGACCATCGCCAAGTTTCTGGTGCTGCACACACCGGTCACTTCTGCACCGAATGTCTTGGCAATCTGCACGGCGAACGTACCGACACCGCCCGACGCGCCGTTGATCAGCACTTTCTGCCCCGGTTGAACCTTTCCCTTGTCGCGCAGGGCCTGTAAAGCCGTGATCGCAGCCACTGGTACAGCCGCCGCCTGCTCAAACGTCAGATTGGCCGGCTTCAGCGCCAGCGCCCCATTTTCGCGAACAGTCACGTACTCCGCGAAGGCGCCGTCTGCACCGCCGAATACTTCATCGCCGGCCTTGAAGCGCTTGACGTTTTTCCCGACTGCTTCGACCGTGCCTGCGAAGTCAACACCCAGCCGGATGTCGTCAGGTGCGCCCAGCCCCGCCATGGGGCGCATGATATAGGGCTTGCCTCGCATGTAATGCCAGTCCAGAGGGTTGACGGATGCTGCGTGTACCTTGATCAGGACTCTGTCATCCGCGGGAGTCGGCTTCGCAATGTCTTCGAGCTTGACTACAGCGGGTGAGCCGTAACAGCGATAGACGATTGCTTTCATCGATTGCGCCTGAGCGGGTACTGCCTGCGCGGCGCCGCAAGGGGAGTCGTGGCTCAGCACCAGTGCCGCCGTCGACAGCGTCACCACCACCAACACGAGGACAACGTTGAGTACTTTGTATCGTCGAGTCATAGTTTTGCTCCGCCCCGTCGGGGCGCGACCGCGCTGCTTCGGCGGAGACTATCGTCTCACCCCACCGTACCGGCCAGGCCCTTGCGACGAAGCGACGCCGGGGCGCGCTCGAGCCACTATTCCGACCGCAGAAGGGTCGGGGACCAATTCGCAGTCCGGTCGTAGTCGACGGTTCAAAAGAGCAGCTGCTTGGTGCTCACGGCGACCCAACTTAATGACAAGATACTATTCGATGCCTTTCGCAGCAGATCAGTGGGCGGTGCAGAGTGGGCCGATTACCTAAAGCTCCGCGGGCTGATGGCGCATGTATGTAGCTGGCCCCCACTACTTCATATCGTCCCGAATATACGGCTCTCCTGGGCGGCTTGCTCTTCAAAGGTCGCCATACGCTCTTAGCGTTGGAGCGGTCACGATGTGAATAGAGTACCCGGTATCGTTAGGTGCTCGTGATCTTCATCGCGGAAATGTCTACGCTCTTCACGTCCTTGACCTTCTCGGCGACATCCTTGACGTGATCGATGGCGTCCTGGGTGACCAGCGTGCCGGTCAGCACGACGACGCCTTGCGTCGTGGTCACGCCGATGTCGACGTCCTTGCTGATGCTATCGGCAGCAAGCTGGGATTTCAGCTCGGTGGTGATTCGGCTGTCCGAGCCGGCCGGCTCGTTGCTCGTTGCACCTTCCTGAGCATCGGCAGCGGAGCGGCTGGTGGCCGACGGCATCGTCAGCCCATCGACGCTCTTAGCTCGGTCCACGCCTTTGGCGAGCGTTTCGCCTGAGTGTTTCTTGTGTGAGTTGACGGCGGCCTCGGGAGCGACGGTATGGTCGGTGGTGTCAGCGCCAGTGCTAGCGAGCTTGGGCGCGCTGGCAGCGGAACTGGAAGTGTCGCCGATTTTGGCGCCGACGTTATCATTGGCAGCGACCGCGGCAGAGGAATCCGGGATCGGAGCTACCGCAGCAGGGGCCTCCGGGGTTGGGGCGTCGGGAATCTGGGCGGCGGCAGGGGGTTGGGAGATCTGAGCGACCGAGGTAGGGTGCGGGGAGCGCAGCGCGAATGTGACGGCGATGACGCCGACGACAACGGCCATGCCGCTGGCGACGATGATCTTTCGAGATGATTCGGAATTCATGTTTGGACTCAATTTAGTTTGGCGAGTGGAAGACTTTTGTCCGGGCCGACCGGTAGTTCGATGCGGCTAACCGTCACGCCGGAGAGTCGATGCTGCGCGTCGAACAGGTGGCTTGTCGGTTGCCTAGCGCGCTTAGCGTAGTCATTTCACCGCTTTGGCTGCGCGGCGTCGAACGCTCGCGACTCACGATTCGAAGGAGGAGGATCTATTCCTTCGGCGCCAGCCGAGTGGTCGCCCAGACGGCTTGGGCGGCGCCCCGAGTCCCTTCCTCTATTGTGCGAGCCCATGCCCGCGAAACGAGGTTAGTATGGGTCAAATTTCCTCGGCAGCGATTGATCGGTCAGCATCATGGCGAGATGAGATGACCAAGAAAGCGATAGCTCTTGGACAGTTCGATCGCGGCGGACTTCTCATATAAGTCGAACCCAGCGGGAAACCGGCCTTTCTCACAAGCTTCCCTGCATGCTCAATGCGGGAATCCGTTCGTTTGTACTTTTAGAAGGCCGATTGAGCAAGGGGAACGCCTGACCGTGTCAATTCAGCCCGTTGGTGCCGGAGCAACAACATTTCGTCCCGCCGTACCTGCTGCAGCACCGGCTGTTAAGTTGCGCTGGCTAGGATGGGGACCCGGCTACTCGTCAAGGCTATTTGGAATGATCGGCAAATTAAGAACCGGTCAAGCGCTCCATGTGTGGGTTGGCGCACCGACAAGAACAGTGATACGCCGCATAATAAACGGTTGCTCGAGCGGAGACGGAGCGTGCAGTGGAATGCCAGAAATCGTGTCGCGATGCGGGCGGTGCTCGGCGCCACCTTCATGGCACTCATTGCAATAGTCTGCGCGGGCGAGCCCGCGGGCATAACGGACACATCCCGAAGTCCCCGAATCCTCTATGTGAGCGTAACGCTGTGGTCTGCTGGCACGTCATCGCGTCTGTATGATTTTCGGCTAGGACAGATTCGGTCGGTACCGGCTTCGCCTCAGCTTGGTGCATTAGGTTTCACGCAAATCAAAGAACTGGTTAGTTTCCAGATCGCGCCCAATTCGGATACTCGTATGGTATTGGCTAAGCACTTGACCTGGAATTTCACGCGTGGAGCGTTTGGGTCGCAATCCAGCCGACCAGGTCTGATGGTGGCGCCGTCGTTCGCCGGTATCTCGATTACAGATACCGCGCATCTGCACCTTTCCGGACCGCGGGTAGCCGGTGTGAAATCGATAGCAGCAGGATTTGGCCGAGGTCTGCAGTCTGCAGCAAATACGCATTAGCTTCGGATGTCGACCGGCATCTCAGCACAGTAGATTGCAACACGGGTAACGCGAAGTTCACGGCGACTCCGCTATTCTGAAGCCCCGTCCACGAGGGCTTTAGTGATGTTTGCCCGTCAGCCGATTCAAGGAGTTGATTCTCAAACGACTGGGGCGAATCGGTGCGTGCGAAATCCTACTCTCGCTACCATTTTTGAAGTCGCTTTCCTGCCGCCTCAAGCAATGCGGCAGGATCCACAACCGGCTTATGGCATTTCGCATGGCTCAGGCGGTGTCAGTTCTTAAATGGATACCAATTTCAACCTCAAACACGCCGGGCACTGGACTATCTTTGGGAGTTCCAGGGCGAACCATGATCGACCGCACTCGCAGCGCATTTTGTACAGGCGCTGCGCGATGACGGACCCAAGTTCGTCTTCGTGAACCTCTATTCCATCGTCCCTCGGGTCGGCTCGCTGTTGAAAAGCTGATTCCAGCGCGTGCGAGAGTGATTTGGACTGGGGTGCTGGCGCGGCTCCCCGCATATCTCCTCGAGCGCCACTTTGGCGGACGTCATCGAGTCGCGTACTTCTTTCTTTCACGACTGATCCTCCCTGCGCTGTCATGCGCGCTTCTTATTAGACCGCCATGCGGCAGTTCGTGAATCTGCCAGGTTCTGGCGAGCCACCTTTTAAATTATGTTAACGATCGCATATATTATTGCGGGAGGCAAATTTCGCTATTTCAATCCCTTAGCGGAGGTTTATCCTCTAATCTCTAGATAGGCGGCGTGATGCGTGGTTGATGGTTCATCAACGCAACTGTCAGGTCGCCGCCGTAAGCCTCGTAGTGGATGCCGGCTGGGCGTGGCTTGGCGGTGTGGCTGATGCCGGTCACAGCCCGGAGTCGACGTGAACGCGCGCATCCAGTGGATTAATGTCGAGCTATCTCGGGGGAACACCCTCGAAGCTTGCGGCAAGGGCTTGCGGCAGACCGGCAAGGTCTTGCCTGATGCCTTCGAGAGCATCAGCAATGTCCTCTAGGGCCTTTAATTTGCGCTTATCCACGCCGTACGAGGACTCGCGTTCCGTTTTCCGTCCCCCCGTGATTTTCTTCAAATCTGACATGTCGAGATCCTCCAGGGTTGCATTGTGAGCGGCAGCACCTCGCAGTCTAATCTTGGAGATGCTGCGTCTCCAAAATGAAGGCCGCATGACCGTAAGCGGTGCACTCGGATCGAAGCAAGTGGGCTCGATACGCTTCTGGCGCCTGCTGAGCTTCAGCAGCTGCAGGTGGGTACTGAAAAGTGCAGGGGTTCGTTCGACATGGAGCCAATTTGTCCATGCCGTGGATTTAGGAGTAGACACGTAATGGGCTCGACTTTTACGTCTCAACGTCGCGAACCCGTGTTGCGTTGCGCACGTCATGGCGGAACGCGCGTTGGGATTGATACAAACCGCTCCGACGAGCGCGGCATTTGCGAACTCTTGGCCAAAGTCGCGGGACGGGGGTATTCTTGTGCAAATGGGTCCGAACGGGCATGGTGGCCGCGCTGGATGCGGCCGCAATTCTTTCGCGATCTCACCGAGAATTTCGATAAATAAAGCCTTAGCGGCAGGGGGTTATTATGAAGGCGATGCTTGCCAGCGTATTTCTTGGAGTACTTCTTACGATCGGCGGCGCCGCGAGCGCGGCGGGGACCGCTGCTGATCCGGTAGTCGGCACCTGGACGCTCAATGTGGCGAAGTCGACGTTCAGTGCCGGCCCGGCTCTGAAAAGTCAGACGCGGATCTACTCGCAGTCCGCACAGGGCATAACCCTGAACATGAAGACCGTCGGCGCGGACGGCAAGGAGACCACGACCCAGACGACCTATCGCTTGGACGGTAAGGACTATCCGGTGACGAGCCCTGATTACGACAGTCTCTCCGGGAAACAGATCGACGCCAATACGGCCGAGTTCACATTGAAGAGGGCCGGCAAGGCCGTTGGCACCACCCGGCGAACGGTTTCCAAAGACGGTAAGACGCTCACGGCGACCTCCAAAGTTAACAATGCGAAGGGGGAGGCGCTCGAGGACCGCACGGTTTTCGACAAACAATAGGGGATTGCCGCAGGGTGGCGATCGGTATTCGTCGCATTAAAAACAAGCCCGCCGATTGGGCATCGGTCGCCCCGCCCCTGCATTCCGCGCCTGGTCCATCTTGGACGTCGCGCCGCACGGAAATCGCGAGAGTCTAAACAGCGGCGAGAGCGCTACGGCTCTAGTCAGTCGCACCGACTGATGGGAAAAGTGGTGCGCGGCGCGCGCGGGTCGCGCCTACGGACCCTGAAGACGGATATCGTCCCTTGAATGAAGCGACTACGGACCCACCGCGCAAAGCCATTCCGGCCTCCTATGTCGTGGCGGTGTTCATCGGTAACGGCCTCGAATTCTACGACTTCCTGAGCTACGCGCTCTTTGCCGTTTATATCGGCAAGACGTTTTTTCCGTCCACCGACAACTCGTTGAGCCTGTTGCTGTCACTGGCGACGTTCGGGATCGGGTTCGTCACCCGGCCGCTCGGCGGAATCGTGCTTGGAACGCTCGGCGACCGGATCGGTCGCAAGCCCGCGATGCTGATTTCCTTTGTGATGATGGGCGTCGGCATGCTTGGACTCGCGCTCACTCCGTCCTATGCGCGGATCGGTATCGCCGCCCCAATATTGGTAATCGTTTTTCGGCTCATTCAGGGATTCGCTCTCGGTGGCGAAGTGGGTCCGTCGACCGCCTATATGGTCGAAGCCGCGCCTACGAACCGCCGCGGACTCTATGGTTCCATGCAATACGCCACGCAGGATGCGGCCAACCTGCTTGCCGCGCTGGTGGGTGTAGCGCTCGCCAACACACTAAGCCCACCGGATCTGCAGAACTGGGGCTGGCGGATCGCGTTTTTCATCGGCGTGATCATCGTGCCGTTTGGAATGTTCATGCGCAAGCGCTTGCCAGAGACTTTGCACGCCGCGGACGACGCTGCGCTGGCGCTCGATGCCACGAGCGGTGCGCTGGGGCTGCGCGCGCGCATCGGACCGCATCTACCGATCATTGCTTTCGGCCTTGTTCTGCTTTCGTGCGGCACGATCGGCTCCTATGTTCTGCAATACATGACCACCTATGCGCTCAACACGCTGCACCTGCCAGCCGCGGCGTCATTTGGTCTTATTGTTGTCACATCGATATGCGCCATCATCTTCGACCCCATTAGCGGACTACTCTCTGACCGCTATGGTCGCAAAAGAATCGTAATCGTCGGCTATGCGCTGACGCTCATGTGTGTCCTTCCGGCCTTCTGGATCATCAATCGCTATCCTTCGGTCCGCATTGTCTACGCCATGATGGGGCTCATCGCTGTGCTATTCGCGATCGCCATCCCGCCGGTCATCGTCGCATTGACGGAAGGGCTGCCGAAAACAATCCGTTCTGGTGTAGTCGCTACGACCTACGCATTCGCGATTTCAGTGTTCGGTGGTTCGACACAATTCGTCATCACTTGGCTCATTCAGCGTACCGGCAATCCGCTGGCGCCGGCGTGGTACTGGATGGGCGCTTTGCTACTGGGTTTGACGGCCGCGTCACTGATGCCAGAAACTGCACCCCGGAAAGCAGGCGCCAACGTAGCACCCCGACATGCATGATTTCTCGGAAAAGCCAATGCCACTCCATGCTGGCCGAACTCGGTCGCACCGCAACCAACGCTTCGTTAGGATCTCAAGGACGATCTGTTTCTCTATCAGCTCCGAAGCACTTCGGCAGCCAATTTTACCCTACACCTCCCGGACTTCGAGTGACTACGAAATCGGCGATGACCGTTAGCGCTTCCTGCGCAGGTCCTGCAGAAGGTCCTCTGCTGCGCTCACCTTTGCCGGATCGCAACCTGCGCGACGAGACTTCTTGGCGGCGAGCAATCGTTCGCAATTAGGCCTGCTAACCCGGGACTTGTTTCCAATCCGGTCACGGGTAGAGCGAGGCTGTCTTAGGGCTTCGCAAACCGCGCCTTCACCTTTTCCATCAGTGCCTTGAATCGTGGCTCTTCGCGGATCGAGTCGAAGTCGGTGTCAGACTCCAGCCAGCTCATCATGCCCGGCGAAAGCCTGGGGGCAATGCCTGCAAGCGTCTCAAGCGTCAAGTCGATTTCCCCGAGCGAGGACATTGCGCAAGCGAGATTGTAATGCAGGTTCACGTTCTCGGGGTCGACGAGGCGGGCTCTTGTTGCCCATTCTTTGGCGCGCTCCTTTTCATCCAAAGTCACCAGCATGGCAACGCCCATGCCAATCGCACGGCTATGACCAGGTTCGGCCGCGACAATCTTTTCAATACGATCGAGAGCCCGGCGCGCGGCGCTCCGCATGCGCTCCGTGTCGCCCTTGGCCTTGAATGCCTGAGAAATAAAAGTCGAAGCCGTAAAATCGGATTCCATCGCGGCAGCCGAGACTTCGAAATGGACGATTGCATCGTCGTACCGCCGCAGGCCGAGGCAACAAAGCCCCGCGATTCTGTTGCCGACGTACGAATTGGGCTCGATGCGCAGTGCGTTTCGGCAGGCATCTAACCCCTCCTCGAATCGACCCTTGCTGCGAAGCGCTGCGCCCATCGCCGCATGCGAGTCGCCAAGATTTGGATCGAGCCGTAGCGCCATTCCGGCAGCGCGTTCGCCGTCGTCGCCGGAGTCGCCGCGCCAGAACATGTTCCACTGCGCCAGCGCCAGGGTTGCCCACGCCTGCGCGTAGTTCGGATCGATCTCGACCACGCGATTGCAAATGCGGACGACGATTTCGTTGTTTCTTTCGTTGTCCAGAAGCCAGAATTGACGTGCCATCAGATAGAGCTTGTATGCGTCCGTATTTGTGGTGGAGCGTTGCTCGAGGGCTTGTTTTTCTTCCGGCAGCAACGTCAACTTCAATGCGGCGACGATCGCTTTGGAGATTTCGTCCTGCAGCGCGAAAATGTCGTTCAAATCGCGGTCATAGCGCTCGCCCCAGACTTGCGCGTCGTTGGCCGCGCCGACCAGCTGGGCGGTGATCCGCACCCGCGCGCCGGCTTTGCGTACGCTGCCGGCCAGTACATATGACGCCTTCGTCTGCCGTGCAATCTGGGTGACGTCGGCAGTAGCGCCCTTGAAGGAGAAGGCGGTGTTGCGCGAGACGATTGACAGCGCCGAGACCTTGCCGAGATCGGTGATGATATCCTCGGTGATGCCGTCGCTGAAATACTCCTGCTCCGGATCGCCGCTCATATTGGCGAAGGGAAGCACGCAAATCGCGACGGCTGGGCGCTTGTCCTTCGCGCCTTGCACTGCGGTCTTGCCCGCCGAGAGTTTCAGTTTCGCCTCGAGCGCCGCACAGAGCGCTTTGAAGGATGCGCTCTCGCGGTTTCCCGCCCAACCGTCAAGTTCGGTCGTATGGATTGACCGTACGTCGATTGGCAACCGCGCATTTTCGAAGCGGACTGGCACCAGGACACCGCGATCGGCGGCGTCGCGTGCCTCGCCTTTTACCCAGCGCGAGTCTACGGAATTGGGACTCCAAACAACGACGACCGCGCGCGCTCTTTCCAATTCGGCGCCAATGAGGGAGTCGAACTCATCTCCGGGCGTGATCTCTGGATCCCACCACACCGACCAGCCCTGCGCCTCGAGCGCCGCCACTAGGGGTGCAACGCGCGCCTTATCGGCCCGGGAATAGGAAACAAAGATATCTGCCACTGCCGAGTCCCCACTCTGTAAGCCGTCACGTTAGCATAGGTTGCGCAGGCGGATAAGAAGCACAAGGCAATGCAACGGAAGCGCCGTGAGTTGCTCGCGAGAAACGTCTTTGAGAGCCGCTTAGTTCGGCACGTATTTTCAAACCGTCGTCGTATTGCACGAGTGACTGTGGGGTCATCGGCCCAGGCGGCCCCTCGCGAGGGGTGCTCGGTTCGCTTATCGATATGACCGGGCAGGTCTTCGATTCGTGAGGCCTTTGCAACGCGGGTTACGCGCCGACGGTGTCAGGCTTGACAGTCTGAAGTGCGGCCGAACTGAATTCTAAGAACGCGGAACGAGCCCACCGAGACGGGAAAATACGCGTTTCCGAATCCGCCTCACACGTCTGGCGCCTTCGTCGGCTGCCAACGTTGGCTTCCAGACAGCCCGACCGGTTACATCGAAACGCTAGCGGTAGCCCGGCTCAGTTGCGCAGTGAATGATCCAGATCAGATTGCCGCCAGATAGATTGCCTAAGGAGCCGCCCGCAAAGATCAGCCGGCCCTCCCCCTTATAGACAAATTCATAGCGATGCCGATCGCCCCCGAAATAGAACGGAATAAATGCCTTACCGGTAATGTAGGCGCCCTGATCAGTGGGTGGTCCGGCAATATCAGTCACTTGTTTCATGCCCATGCCAATCTGTAGCTGCGTGAATTTGCTGTTGGGCGCGGGTATGCCCGTGATCTCGCCTTCATAGTCATTGATGCCCTTGACCTTCTGCCCGGAGCCGCGTTCGACCTTTGAGGCATCGATGACTTCACCACTACTATTCATTCCGGGAGGAGTTTTCCCTGAGGCCGAAGCTGGCTCCTTAGTGCTGTCGGGGCTCGTAGACGAACTGCCTCCCGTCTGTGCACTGCCGGTCACGGCAAAGGAAATCACCAATATAAAAGTACCAATTCTTGCGAACACGTTGAGGCCCTCCTGGTTCATTCTCTCAGCTGCTGTCGCAGCGATTGGATTGTTGGTGATACTACTACTCAAGGCAGTCTATGGCTACGCAGTACATGGCTACGCGCATGCGAGGCATCAAATATCGATCCGGATATGACTATGGTAACTTCCTGATATTTGCGGTCCCGCAAACACTCCGGGTGCTGTTGCCCGCAATTTCCCTCTAAACCTAACCTTGCAGCCGCACATAGCGAAGATCGCGACTTGGAGGTAAACGGACGTGACCATCAGCGTCCGGGGTGATCGGAACGGACGGTCGCAAGCGAATAAATGCCTCAGCACAACCTGACGGACTGTCGGCATTCGCGAGCCGGTGAGGGGGACCAAGTAGATCCTTTGTTCAATGGCTACTCTTGAGCGGCGAAAGGCTTAAGAAAATTTCGTAGATCGAACGTGACGTCGCGGATATTGATGGCTTCGGCAAGAGTAGCCCGTGCCGTAACTTTGCGGAGGTTCTCGTTGATTCGGGAGAGCTCTGCATCGGCCGTCGTGACGAACGACTGCACGACCAAGCCGAACTGCCTTTGTGTGAAGCGTAAATCGTCGGGACACTTCATTCTCGTAACGAAGAAAGCGACCGTGAACACTTTAACTGCGGCGGTAAAGACGCTAGCGTCGGCGTCTGTTATGGCACGCACCGCCTGCGCTTCATTGTCCTCACGGTGGTACTCCAGTTGCTCCAGGTTTTTGCGGGCTGCGTTTAGCGCTCTCATTCGCAGGTCCATCGCGTGCATGGCGTGATCTGCATCCGCGACACTCTGCGCGCGCCCTGTGGGTGCAGTAGCAAGTTCAAGCGCTACAAGTAGGAAAATTGCAGCAACCAATCGATACGGCATGTGAGTAACCTCGTGTCGATGAGAGATGAGACGGCACCAAGCGGCTAATGCGAGCGTGCATTCCGGCTATCCCCGGACCGATTGATGGTTGGTTGTCGCGCCCGCGCTCATGGCTAAACGCAGCGGATAGCCAAGTAGCGCTGAGCGCTTGCTACCAAGCTGAGCGCGGTGAATTGAATGCCGCTCCTTCGACTGCTCGCCCGGCAAGCCAGGCATGGATTTCACCGACGATCGCTAGTGCGATCCCTTCCGGAGTAGCCGCGCCGATGTCGAGACCGACCGGACCACGGATGCGACCTCGAAGCTTTTCGGCCGTCGCCCCCAGCTCCCTGGCGAGTCGACTGCGGCGGGCGGGCGGCCCGAGCAATCCAACGTACGCCGGCGCACTCGCCGCGGCAAGCTCGCGCAAGTACGATATATCAGACGGCAGGTGATGGCTCATCACCACGGCTGCGTGACAACGCTCAATGTCGACGGCTGCGCGCAGCGAGCAGGCATCGGCGAGACTGACCGTGGCTCCTGGGAAGCGGCTTGCAACCGCGTACGCCGGCCGGTGGTCGACGACTGCGACGCGCCAGCCTAAGGCGCATGCGGCGCTTACGACCGGTTCGGCGTCCGAACCTGCGCCGCAGACGAGCAAATAGGGCGGGGGAGCAAGGAATTGTATGAGCGCCTGGGTTCGCTGACCGCAATCTTCGGAGTCGAAGTGTCGCGAGGCACCGTTGACCCGTGCTTGTTCGCCGGCTGCCACGAGCATGGCGGGCAGCGGCGGCGCCGCGCAATACGTGCCCAGCCGCAGAGCCCGAGATTCGTGCACAATCACGAGCGATGTCGTCAAGCCGGCGCGTGTGGCGTTGCCTGCTGCGGCGAGCGCAGTTGCCGCAAGGCTGCCCCGTTCTGCCGGTTCGAGGAGAACACGCATCGCCCCTTCGCAGCCGGCGCCGATGCCGAAAATAAGATCGTCCGGGCCGTGTGTGTCGTATTCGATTGCGCGCGGCACACCGCTTGCGAGCACCTGTTGCGCGTGGATTTTCAAATCCGCTTCGAGGCAACCGCCGCTCAGGAGCCCGACCAATTCGCCATCGGCCATGATCAGCATGCGCGCACCCGGCTTGCGATACGTAGAGCCGGCGGTTGTAACTACGGTGGCGAGCACTCTAGGGCGGCCATCCGCCGGGGATCGCTCGAGCAGCTCGAGGCTCGTATCGAGCCGGACGACGATTCGGGCAGGGCAAGGCTGCCACGATTCAGGTGGAGATAGTATTCGTGATCGTTCAGTCATGACAATTTGCCGCGTGGCGCCACGCAGTCGCGACCCGGCCGAGCCCCAGGCTCGCCTCCACGCCCCAAATCACGCCAACAAACATCGCGCCGAGCATATCGGGCAAAGTGCCTCTCGCACCAGCCACAAGAGCGCCGGCGGTGCATGGCTACCGTCCAAAACCAGGCGGCTACATGTTGCTGCCCGGCTCAGCTCGCCGGGAGCTTCACGTCGAGCCTGATCGCGTTCAGTTGCTCCGGCGCGCGACCGATGTTGCGCAGGAACGGCAGCCAGCGCGGATCCCGGTAAAGATTGACGAATAACGTCTCCACCGTGATGGTGGCCAGATTCGGATCGTGGGATGCGGCCGCCTTATTGAGCCAATCGAACGCCCGGTTGGTGTCGCCGCAGAACGCAAGTACGCTCGCAATTGCCGCGGGCCACTTCTGCCCATTCTTTTCGATCAATTCGGCGAGTGCCACGTCAAATTTCACCTTGTCACCCAGCACATGATAAGCCATCGGAAGTCCGAGTATGCGCCAGCCCTCATTGGGCTCCTGCTGGATGGTGGCCAAGGCGTCTGCGTAGTCACCCTTTAGCAGCAACGCTTCACCCATCCGATAGTGAGCGCTTATATTGCCAGGGCTGAGCAGCAGCACCTTGCGAAAGGCATCGATGGACTCGTCCAGTCGCCCGGCGTAACGGTAATCGATGCCGACAATGTTCTGCAGCGTCGGATTCAGCGGGTCGTGGTGCAGGGCGTATTCATCGAGCGGCATGCTCTGTCCGAGTCGTCCCAGGCCCTCTGCCACCCGCGCGGCCGTGTAGACTATGTCGGGGTCGGACGGTGCGAGGGCAAGTGCGCGTTCAATGTGCCGCGCTGCCGCCGCCAGATCGCCATCATGATCGAGTGCGATCCGTCCGAGAGCCGCAATCGATGGCGCATAGTTAGGGTCGATCGCAAGCGCCTTGCCCAATGCCTCGCGCGCCAACTGATAACCCTCCTCGAGCGGGCGCATGCCATTATTCGCCTGCCGACGGTAGTTGTAGGCGAGACCGTCCCAGGCAGGTGCGTAGTTGGCATCGATAGCCAGCGCCTCCTTGTAGAGCGCGTTGGATTGCTCATAACCCTCCGGCGAGTGCAGCCGCGCGAGCGGCCGCGCCTGCAGGAATAAGGCATACGCTTTTGTGTCAACAATCTTGGATTTCGGCGCGGCGCCCAGCAGCTTGATCTTCAACTGTCCGACTACCGCGGCAGCGATATCGTCCTGCACGGCGAAGATGTCATCGACTGAGCGTTGGTATGTCTCCGACCAGATGTTGGTATCGGAGGGCGCATCGATCAGTTGCGCGTCAATCCGTAGCCGGTTGCCAGACTTACGGACCGAGCCCTCGAGGATGCGCGCGACATGGAGCCGTCGGGCGATCTCGGGAATACTCAGGCTCTTGCCCTTGAAGGAAAAGGCCGAGCTGCGCGACGTGACCTTTAGAGCCGGAATCTTAGCGAGCAAGTTGAGCAATTCCTCCGCGAGACCGTCGGACATGTATTCCTGATCCTTGCCCGCCGACATGTCCAGGAAGGGCAGCACCGCAATGGAGTTCGGGTCCGGCGCAGCCGACGTTGGATGCGCAGCAGCGATGGTCTCTGTAGCCGTGGGGGCCGGTGCTCCGTAGCGCGTCAGCCACAGGTAGCCGCCCGCCAGGATCGCCAGGGCCAGCCCCGCAATCCCCACCGCTTGGAAGCGCCGGCCTGCCGGCATCGGCGCCGGCGGCCCCGCATGCGGCGCCCGTGGGGCGGAGCGCGCACCGGCTCCCGGCGCGCCGGCCGGCTGGAGCAGGCGCTGGATCTGCTCGACAAATTCCGGCGGGGTCTGCCCACCGGGCAGGCGCGTGATATGCGCCTTGAAGAACTGCTCAGGCACTCGGGCGTCGGCTTCGTTAGTGGCGTCTACAAGCACGGGCACGATGAAGGCGCGGTCCTCTGCTATGCCCTGCGTGCGATCGACCGCCATCTTCCACTCGCGCCGGAAATAGCCCTCCGCTCGCTCCTGAGTGGCTGCGGAGATCACTGCAATGAACAGCGCGCAGTCCTTGATTTGGCGGCGTATCTTCTGGTCCCATACATCGCCGCCGCGCAGCTCGCACATGTCGAACCAGACCTCGATCTGGGCCGCGCGCAACGCCTCGGCAATATTCTGCGACGACGCTGCGTCCTCGCGGGCATAGCTCAGGAATATGGCGTTGCTTACCGGATCAGACATGGTAGGGCGGCGGGGACGGAATCAATCGGTCGCTGCACTGTGTCATAAGAAATCACGCCGCTCAGGCGAGAAAATTGTCGTGGGATCGAAAACCGTCGTTGCCTTCGAGCTGGCTGCCCCATCGGACAAACACGTCCGGTGACTCGACATCCCGTGTGTCGTCCTTAGCCACGACAACTACGCCGGGTAGCCGGTCCGCCAGGCGCCCTCCCTTGTTCTTGGTTCTTAGGTAATTTTCGTCTACGCACTGCAGCTTGGCAATCAAGGCATGACATACCTCAGCGGTAGCTTCGAGGCAGGCATTTCTGCATGGCGACTAATGCGATCCATTTCGGCGCCGCCCAGTTCCGGGGCGTACTTGAGTCGCCTCGCGGTAATTCGCGTGTGCGCCTTTGCCGGGTTCCTGCTTGGCGAGCACATCGCCCACAACTTGAGGGGATCGGCCCAAGGCTTCCGCGCACTGATTGGCGACGCTCAGCATCTTTATCGGGCGTGACGACGGCGGACACAACGAACCGCTCGAACGCCATGCGAGGCGCCTCTCCGCGCGGCGACTCGGTCATTATAGTAATGTTCAGCGGCGAAGCCGCAATTCCAGCAGGCGACAGCGGACGATCCCAATGACAACCGAGCATCCCGCTGCTGCGCATGTGCATCTGCAACGGGTTCTCGGACGCTATGACATCGTCTTGATGATCATCGTCGCGATCGTGAACTTGAACACGCTATCGCCGATCGCCGGCAACGGCGCGACAGCACTGTGGCTGTGGCCGCTCGCGTTCGTGTTCTTTTTCCTGCCGCAGGGGATAGCCGTCGTCGAGCTCTCTCACCATTACCCCGGCGAAGGTGGCGTGTACCTCTGGCCGAACCGGCTGCTCGGGCGCGTCCACGGCTTCTTATCCGGCTGGTGCTACTGGATGAGCAATGTCGTCTACGTGCCGACGCTGATCGTCTCCGGAGTCGGCCTTGCGATGTACATGTTCGGTGGCCGCGGGATCGCGCTCGCCGCCAACGGCACGCTGATCGAGGTCGTATCGTTCGGCGTGCTGCTGCTGCTGGTCGGCATCAACATCCGCGGCCTGTCGGTCGAGAAATGGCTGGTCGATGGCGCCGCGCTCGGCACGCTGCTCGCCGGTGGTCTGCTTGTCGGGCTCGCCGGCTGGCTGGCGGTCAAGAACGGCGGCACCGGCTCCTCGCTCAGCTGGCACGCGGAGCAGCTCGATTGGCACTTGCTACCGGCCTTCAGCCTGACGTGCTTCTCGCTGCTCGGCCTCGAGATCGCCTCCAACGTCGGCGGCGAGATCCGCGAGCCGCGCAAGGTGCTGCCGAGCGCGGTGCTGACGGGAGCAGTCCTCGCCGGCGGGATGTACGTGGCGCTGACGCTTGCGATGCTGGTGGCGCTGCCGCAGCAGGAGATCGCGCTGGTGCAGGGCGTGCTGCAGGCAATCACCAAGATGGCCGGGCAGGCCGGCTTCACGTTCATGCTGCCGGTGGTCGCCGCGATCCTCGCGCTCTCAATCATCGGCGCCGCCTCGGCCTGGCTCGCTGGCCCCGCTCGCATACCGTACGTCGCGGCGCTCGACGGCTATCTTCCGCGAGCGATTGGGCGTCTGCACGACCGCTACGCTTCGCCGCACGTGGCTCTCCTCGTATCCGGCTCGCTGTGTGCCCTGGCACTGTGGATGAGCTTCGCGGGGGCGACGCTGAACGAGGCCTATCTGACGATCCTCGACCTATCGGTGATTCTCGGGCTCGTGCAGTACGTGTACATGTACGCCTCGCTGCTGTCGCTGCTATTCCACCGCCGCCACATGCAGACGCTGTTCAGTCGCACGGCGCTGCTGGTCGCGGGCCTGGGCGGCATGGCCACGACACTGCTTGGCACCGCCTTCGCATTCGTGCCGACCCGCCAGGTCGAACACGCATGGCTTTTCGAGCTCAAGCTCGTGGGCTCTTGCTTGTTTCTGATGGGCGTCGGCGCGGCCTTCTTCTTCGTCAACGCCAAACGAGCGTCCGCGCAGACCGCCTAAGCGGCAGCACGCAGTTGCACCAGGATCCAGCGGCAAGAGCTCTCCCAGTCAATCTGCCAGATTGTGATCCGGATGTTTCATCGGCAGCCAGAAATTCCAGATGACTCCCAGCGAAAACATGCTGGGGTCGCCGTTACTTGAATTGAAGCGTTCGTACTCTGCTCGTATGCGAAGCGCTGCGGCGGAGACTTTGACTTGCGCTCCCAGACCCCACCCAAATCGAGTATTGCTTTGATCTTGTGAAAAGCCGCAGGCGCCAAATATCGGGTGGGAAGGGGAACAGGCTGTACCAAGAAAAACGTTTGGTTCAGCATGAATTGTTGACTGCAGATGAGCAAATCCAGCTTTTCCATAGAGATCAAAGAAGGGGACCGACAACGGCAAATATCCAACGGCAAAGAGCGCAACTCCGTTCACACGAGCGTCCGCGCTGGCAGATCCTAAGTTTGCGTGAGGGTGTCCAAAATCGAAGTATTCGATTTCAGCGCCCAGCGGTAAAAACGGACGCACTCCGACATCCAGCTTCCAGGCCAGATGATGCTCGTCAAATCCAAGTGCGGTGCCCTCAGCGACTTGCTGAAACTTTATCGTTCCTTCGCCAATTGCACCACCGACATAGAATCCAAGCGGATCTGCTGCAAAAGCAGAAGTAAAGGCCTGTGGTATCACACATGCACCTAAAAACAGTACCATAGCGGTGATTTTCATGCGTAATCTTGCCTGAAATTCAAATACGGCCAGTGTGATTCTTTAGAGTTGCGGCCAATGTCATACGCTGAACACGGCGCATGCTGATGCTATCGGCTTCCATGGATTTTGAACGTGTTGCGCGTTTCCACTGTACCTTGAAACTTGCGGCTGTGCACGACCTGTCCCAGCGGTCATGTTTCCACCCGTAGAAATTTAGAGCTTAACGGAAGCCGAAGGATGGGCAGCTATTGCGCCGGGCTTGTCGTTAGCCGTTATGGGCGCGGTGCATTTAGCGCACTACCTTTGGGTCGCGGGCGCCGCGGGGCTTGAGGTTGTGCTCTTCGACCTATTTGGTCCTTGCGGTGCATAACAGCCCGCGTTGCCGCGCAAATGACGTTCAACGCGGCACCGTGATGCAAGCCCACTGAACGTCACAGCAAGTTCGCAATAGATCCTTTTTCAGAAGCCCGCGCCGGCAATGTGAGTGATGGCTTTATTCCCTCGTTGAGCAGCTCCGCAAATTTTCGAGGAGGGCCCGGTCTGTTAAAATAATACCCTTGGGCCTCGTCGCAATGGTGTGTGCGCAAGAATTCCACCTCTTCTCGCGTTTCCACCCCCTCTGCGGCCACAAGGAGCCCGAGGCTGCGCGCCATTCCGATTACGGCAGTGACAATGGCCGTGTCATGACCACCGGTGGAGAGCTGTCGAATAAAAGATTGGTCGATCTTGAGCGCATCGACACTGAATTTCTGAAGATAGCTCAAGCTCGAGTAACCGGTGCCAAAGTCATCTATGGCGATCTGGACTCCCCATTCCCGCAAGTATCGCAGGACATCCGTTGTAGTCTTGACGCTCTTCATTAGAACGCTTTCAGTCAACTCCAATTGCAAAGATCGTGGTGCGAGTCCCGTTTCGCCAAGCACAGCGAACACATTGTTCAGGAAATTTTCATCGGCAAACTCCGTAGCGGAGATGTTTACCGCCATGGTAGTTGCACGGAGCCCTGCATCCGCCCACACGCATGCTTGCAAGCATGCTTGACGCAGCACCCATTTGCCGATCGGCACAATGAGTCCGCAGTTTTCCGCTACCGGAATGAACTGTGCGGGGAAGAGTAGTCCCCGCGTCGGATGTAGCCAGCGCAGCAATGCTTCTGCGCCGGTAATCATTCCAGTATTGAGGTTGATTTTTGGCTGGTATTGTAGCGTGAATTCGTGGCGCTCCAAGGCGTGCCGTAATCCCTCCTCAATGGATTGCCGCTCCACGGCCCGGGAATACATAGCGGGCTTAAAGAACTGAAAGCTTCGGCGGCCGTTCTCCTTCGCCTGATACATTGCCGTGTCCGCGTTATTGATTAACTCTTCCGCGTCCTGACCGTCCTCGGGATAGACGCTAACGCCAACGCTCGCGGTGATGTACACATCGCGCTGATCGATGCAATAGGGCTGCGCCACGACCTGCAGGATTCGGTTCGTCATTACAGCAGCATCTTCGGGTTGCCGCATATCGGATAGCAGTATGACGAATTCGTCGCCTCCTTCCCGGCTCACCGTATCTGTGCCGCGAACGCAGTCGATGAGCCGCTTGGCGATGCACTGAAGCAGTTGATCGCCAAGCGGATGTCCCAGGGATTCATTGATGTGCTTGAAGCCATCCAGGTCCAGATATAGCACCGCGATGTGCTTCATGTCGCGCCCCGCCAAGGCGATTGACTGCCTTAAGCGCTCGTGCAGTAGCTTTCGATTCGGCAGACCGGTGAGCGGGTCGTGCTCGGCCGAGTGGGTCATTTGCGCCGACATTGCTTGAACAGCGCTGATATCGCGGAAAGCAAATACCGCGCCCGCCGTTTGTCCGTGACGATTGTGAATGGGAGTTACAGAGTCTTCGATTGGAACTTCCACGCCATTGCGTCTTACCAGAATGCAGCGGGCAGGCAAGGGCGCTATTCGGTTCTGCGCTACGTCTAATACCATCGGGTTCGCAATGGCCTCGCGGCTCGTGACGTCGAGGAGCCGAATTACTTCGGACATTGGCCGGCCGGCGGCATCTTTCGATGACCACCCCGTCATCCTGTCGGCGCCGAGATTAAGGTTGGTGACATTTCCCGCGGCGTCCGTACAAACCACCGCATCAGTGATGCAGTTGAGGGTGACATCAGCGCGTTCTTTCGCGATAAACAAGGCATCTTCGAGCTCCTTGCGCTCAATAGCGTAGCGCATCGCCCGCAACAATTCGGGGCCCCTGATCTGTCCCTTGATTAGGTAGTTCTGCGCGTCTTGCTGCAAGGCTTTTTCAGCACATGACGCATCCTCCAAACCCAGGAGCACCACGATGGGCACAAAGGGTGCAGCTGCTCGCGCTCGCCGCAGCACTCCTAATCCATGGGCGTCGGACAAGCGCAGATCGAGCAACATAACATCAAAGGGCCGCTGCGAGAGATGCTTCTCGGCCTCGCATATAGATGCGGCATGCGTCAATGTGCTGTCGACCGGGTCTTCGTCATTGAGCATGTCGCGGAGGAATTGGGCGTCTCCGACGTTACTATCGACCAGGAGGATTTCCTTGATCGCGGTCTTGCTCGTCGCTAGGCGTACGGCTGCTTCTGAAATGTCTGCGTTCATGGATTCCTACCGTTCCTTGTGTGGGCACACAAGGAACGCAGAGGCGGCATTTTCGGACTAGGCGCACTGGTAGGTGCGAGTGACAATCCAATTTCCGATGGCCAAATCCACCGAAGCTGGGATGTAAAGGAATCGCGAGTGGTCAAGAACGGCCTCCTGCCGAACCAATAATTGTCCTAGCTGCGAACAACGCGGTAGGCAACGCTGAGAAAGAGCAAAGCCAATGCGGACACAACCGCCGCGAATGCCGCCTTCGGCACTTGGGAAGTGTTGGCTTCCCAGGCAGCGCATGTATGTACGATGGACAACATACGTCACGATTATGTTGAAATCACAGCGGTCAATTTTCCATAATATTGGCTGGGCGGGTTTAAGGATGCAGGGGTCTCTCCGGCGGAGCTCGGGAGGACAACGTTCCCTGATACCCCACCCGGCGTTGCCTAAAATACGGACCGCGCGCAGATTCCAATTTCATGCCATCAGTGCACGGTCCGCATGGCGCAGCCGCGTCGCGACGTGAGGCTAAATGCTCTCCGAGGTTTGCTGAACGCAACTGCCGCCAGCGGCTTGGGCAAGGTATTGTCACAAGCATCAATGAATGACCAGCGCCAGATACAGTATTCTGACCGCCTCTAGCAGTTCCGGGGCGCGGGCTGATATGGTGCGAGCAGACACGGAAAGGAATTGGGAATGACCAAGCACGAAGTTCGCTTCACCGTAAATCTTAAGATCAATCCGGACAAGTTCGACGCGTTCGACCACGTTGCACAGACCATGATCGCGGAAACCCAAAAGGAGCCCGGCGCCATCGGATACGACTGGTGTCTGAGCAGCGATCGCAAGCAGTGTCGGCTCGTCGAAACCTACTTAGATGCGAATGCCGTGGCGGCGCACCTGACGGGCCCGGTCGTGCGGGAACTCGTGCCGAAGCTACTCGAGGTATCGAGCATCAGCGGCTTCGAGGTGTACGGAGATCCTGGTCCGAAAGCGACGGACATGCTCGTCGGACTCGGCGCCAAGATCTTCCCGCTCTGGCGAGGCTTCAAGTAACGCCGTCCCCTCCCAAGGTATTGGCAAAATGCTAGTTCCAGTCACGAAGCTGAATCTGGACTCGAAGCACTGATAACGTGGGCCGTCGGAGCGCTTTCGGCTCGGGTGAACGACGTGGCCTTGCCGTCAATCGGGAGATGCATTTGGCCAAGGCCCGTGAGAGCAACATGCCACCTGTGGCGCAGTGGGAGTCGTACTTCGACCCTGCTGCAATTCTTGAGTACCTCGGCTGCCGAAACTTACACGGCGATTGCATCGACTTCGGTTGTGGGTACGGCACCTTCACGATTGCAGCGGCGCCGCAGGTCTCCGGCGTCGTCTATGCATTGGACATCGATGCGGAGATGGTCGACTTGACCCGAGCGCGCGTCACGCAGGCGGCGCTCATAAACGTGGTCGTGGAGCAACGAGACATCACAGTCGAAGGCTGTGGGCGCCCCGACGGCACGGCGAGCTTTGTGATGCTGTTCAACCTTCTGCATATCGAAGAGCCGGTCAATCTGTTGCGCGAGGCGCGGCGGGTACTTCGACCTGGCGGGTTTGTTGGCGTGACCCACTGGAAAGTCGACCCCAACACGCCTCGCGGACCGTCGCTCGAAATTCGACCTCGTCCCGAGCAATGTCGAGTGTGGAGTGAGCGCGCCGGCCTAAGATGGGCGCGATACCAAGACCTGCCGGGCTCGCCATGGCATTGGGGGATGGTCTTGGAGCGCCCTTGATCGTTGGCGCCGCGCTAAGTGAGACTTGGCGATAGACGATGGAGGCCGCGTCGGTTGTCAATGCAGTGCAGGCCATGACTGCACGGCGGCGCTCGTGGGCAGGTTTTCCGCACGCACGATTCTTGCTTGCGATCGCGCTGCGCAGCCTCACCGCGCAACTAGGCCGCGGCGGGATCGTTCTCGAGTCGCATTTTCGGCAGGCGGCCATAAGTCGCGGCGCGCCACAAATACTCGAGCGGGCCATATCTGAAGTGCTGGAACCACCATACGCTGAGCGGCCGCTGTACGACGAAATAAAGTGCGATGGCGAGTATTAGACCGCGGCATATACATGATGAAAATGCCAACCAGCGCGAATCCTCGAATGATGTCCGTCTCGGCGATACGTTCGCTCGGGGCGATTGGCTTCGCGTGTACCCCCATGATTGCGGTGCCCCTGCTGTGCAAATGGCCGATCGCGGCCTTTTTAAGGCGTGTCAGTATAAGCGACGCATTAGGAGCGGCATTCATCACCTTTATGTCATTTGACGGACTGCAGCGCAGCAATGCCGGTGGCGCCGAATGTCTCTGCCAGACTAGTCGTGCCTCTCGGCTTGGGCCCCTTTACCTCCGCGCCACACAGCAGGGACCCCATTGGCGATCATATCGTCGAGGCTCAGACGACACCAGACGTCACTAACATTCGCAACTAAGCGTAGAGTGCACATGAACTTCTGAGATTGGAAAATGATGATGAGTGTCTTTACCCGCGTGTCGCGTGCGAGGCGCCAGAGCTCAATCTCCGCTGAGATGGAGTCCGCTTGTGCTTAAGTCACTCGAGACGGTCGCACCGCTAACGTTGGTCGAAATGCGGGAAGCCCGACGCAGAATCGCAGGTACTATCGTGCGCACGCCCCTTGTTCGCATTGACCTAGGGCCTGATTTTCCGGACATACGCCTCAAGCTGGAAAATTTACAGGCGACCAATTCTTACAAATTGCGGGGTGCTGCCAACGCCATTGCATTGCTGTCCGAAGCTGCGCGCGGGCTCGGCGTGTGGACGATCAGCGCAGGTAACGCGGGACAGGGAGTCGCATACGCCGCGAAGCAAGCTGGAGTACCATGCACGGTTGTCGTGATCGAGACTGCGCCAACCTCGAAGATAGAGCGGATGCGGGCGCTCGGTGCAAGACTTTTGCCGGTTTCCTACGACACCGCCTGGAAGGCGCTCGCCGAGCGTTCCTTTCCCGGAGCGGAGGGGACATTCGTGCATCCGTTCGATGATCGGAATTTTATCGCGGGGCACAGTTCCTTGGGCTTTGAGATTCTTGAAGACGCGCCAGACACAGTTGCCGTCATCGCTGCAATCGGCGGCGGCGGGCTCGTCACGGGAGTCGCCAGCGCACTCAAGGCACTCAGCCCGGGAATCAAGGTTTGGGGTGCGGAGCCGGAGACAGCAGCTCCGGCGGCACTATCGTTTGCGAAGGGATCAGCGCAGGTGTTTGACAACTGGCAAGCTTCGTTTGTTGATGGCGCGGGCGGCCAAAGCCTCTTTCCGCGAATGTGGCAACGGATGAGCCCCGTAGTGGACGGTTCCATTGTCGTTAGCCTCGAGGAAACAAAGACAGCAATGCGCTTGATGGCGGAGAAGGTGCGTGTTATCGCTGAAGGCGCGGGCGCACTTTCTCTCGCCGCAGCAATGACTGGAAAAATCGGTCGCGGACCTATCACCGCCATTGTCTCGGGAGGCAATGTCGATCTAGCAAAGTTCTTCGAGCTGATTGCCGCGCCTGCAAACTGAGCCGAGCGACCCGTGTTCTGCCGCAGCGTTTGCGACGTCGCCGGGCGCGTTCAACTCTCCCTCGGCGAGGGAGAGCACACTCCGAAGAAGGGAACGATCCGGCCCGTCCCGACTTTAAAAGATCGCGGCCAGGGGCAAAACACTTTATCGGGCTCGACGCAATTAGTTACGGAGGCGTTAATCCGAATCTGCGTCCTTCGCGGTCAATTGGTAGTTCTAGAGCCGCTCTCCCATGCGCTCGACAATTTCGCTCCATAGCGTCACGAAGATCTGCGTTGCCATGCTGCTCGGCGAGTACGCCGGCAATGGTGCCCGCCGCAGACTCATTCGCTCGATCTCACTCCAGTACGGCACCTCGGTCGCAAGGATCATCGGGAACTGCAGGCGCGTAGTTGCTATCAACTCCTGATGAAGCGACCTGCGTCTATCGACCATCGAGAAGAATGGAAGGAGCACCAAGTCCGCCCATCCCTGGTCGGCAAGGAAGTCCCGCAACTGCACGAGCATACGCACCGATAACGGCGTCGGGAGCAGGGGGACAATGACTACGTCTGCGGCACGCAGCACATTTTCCGATAGCAGCGAGATGCCTGCCGGGCAGTCGAGGAACAGTGCGGCATAGACATCTCGGAGCGGGCGGCTCATTTTCAATAATCGCTCGGTCGGGTGCTTTCGAGCGCTTAGATGAATATCAAATTTGCGATAGGAAAAATCCGAAGGTAGTAGATCTAGCCTTGAATACCCGGTCGAGAGGATCAGTTCAGGTAGGTCACGCTTGCCTGCCAGTAGCTTTTTGGCCGAGGCGTCGTGCTCGCGCGGCACGGTACCCAATGTGTAAGTGGCGGCACCTTGCGGATCCAGGTCCCACAGCAACGTATGCCTCCCACTGGCTGCACACAGGTAGGCTAGATTGACAGCAGCTGTAGTCTTGCCGACTCCGCCTTTTATGTTCGTGACAGCGATGATCTTCATTCCCGCCGTGGTCTTGCGGGCGCCCCACCACGCATCCCTTTCACTGGGGGGAATCCCGTGGAATGGCTTCCCGACGGACTCAGAACGTTCGACCACAACAGTCCTTCCTATTCAAAGCACCAGCCTCATTACCTTAATCCACTTTTAAAGGCCCCGCGCTGATGGCCGATTATCCGCGTTCGCTTTTGATCCACGTTCAATCACTGGATGCCATGTTCTGTTCGAGGAGTCTGGCCTATGCCCTTGATAAAGAAGATCCAAATGCGAAGCAACTTGGGCCATGCGTGCGGCGGACTGTAGCGGAAACCTACGGCAAAAAAGACCGCTGATCGAACCCCGCTCACTATGTGTACACTTATTCGACCCCGAATTGCGAAGTGAGGTAGGGGCGAGCGGCTGCGGGCGAATCGCCATGATGGGGCGCGTCGGTTGCGGCTGTCGAGCTAACGGGCGCAGTGTTGCGCCGGAACTCGAGAGTATGTCTGACATCATTTAGGAGGCAGAGGTCCATGAGAATTAAATTGATATGTTGTCTACTAGGGTCATTGTTTGTCGTGAGCGGCGCGTGGGCGGCAGCCGACGGCGCTAGCGGGACGGAGAAGGCAGTAGCCGCCCTGGAACAGAAATGGCTCGAGTCGCAGCAGACCAACAACACTGATCTCCTCGCGCCGCTATTGGCGGACAAATTCGTGCAAACGACGAACGATGGCAAGGTCACGACTTCTAAAGCTGAGGCACTGGCAGGTGCTAAATCGGAAAAATGGAGCAGTGCCGAGTACGACGATTTAAAGGTTACCGTTTTCGGAAATACGGCTATCGCGATTGGAATATTCAAAGGCAAGGGAACCGATGCGTCTGGTAAGCCAGTGGATGAGATTGTCCGCTTCACAGATACGTGGGTGAAGATGCCGAATGGAAACTGGCAGTGTGTTGCGAGTCATGACTCTTCAATTAAAAAGTAATCAAGCAAGCTAGTCCGAAGGAGAAATTGGCCGCCATCTCATGTGGCCAATTTCTATGTGCGGGTGTGGCACGATTGCTTGAACTGCAGCCCTCTCAGGACACGGTCACGCGAGCGTCCTGTCGAGGAGATCGATGAGCTCCTAAGTCGTACCGGTTTGTCCCGGCTTCGGGAATATTCGCGTGATGCAGTTGATCTGAGCTTCGGCGGCGGTGTCGGTCATGGGATCAATAGCGGGGGTGGCATTGAACCCATGCTAGTGCGCGTGGCGTGCGGTGGACTCGACACCGATGCTGGTCGCGATGCCCCGTGTTGGGGAAGGCTCCCCAGGTGTGCTTTGTCACGGAGTAATCCTCTAGCTGCTGGTTCAGCTCGGGGACAAGATCGGTCCATCGGGCAGGACGCTCCCCACGTTGCGAGCTTGTTCCGCGCGGCCTGGTGCGCCACCGTCAACATTGACGAGCACAGTCGGCAATCCGTTGCAGCGGAATGCGTCGGCCGAGGCCCGTCAAGCTGATTGCACCAATGACTTTGCAGTGTAAAGTAAGCACCATTTTAGATATACTTAGTGCTGAAACCATAAGTGCTCGACTCATGACGCGAAGCGGGCGGTCGGAGCGGTTTGATCTCGCCGTAGTAGGCGCTGGCATCGTGGGACTTGCCACGGCCCTCGCTGCTGCTCGGCGCGGCTTGCGGATCGTAGTGATTGATCGGGATGCGCAGGCGAATGGCGCCTCCGTGCGCAATTTTGGCTTCATCACGGTCACCGGTCAGGAGCGTGGATCGATGTGGGCGCGCGCGCGGCGCAGCCGCGATGTATGGCACGAGGTTGCGGATGCCGCCGACATCCCGGTCGTTCACACGGGGATGTGGATGATCGCTCGCCGCCCCGAGTCCGTGCGTGTACTCGAGGCGTTTTTGGCGACCGAAATGGCCGTCGGTTGCCGCCTGCTGACTTCTGCCGAAGCGCGGGCCCGTTGCCCGCAACTGCCAGCGCCGCAAATGGCGGCGGTTCTTGAAAGCGCGGTCGACCTGCGCGTCGAATCGCGCGAAGCGATCCCGCGTCTTGCCGCCTGGCTTGCCAGTGCGCATGGCGTCACTTTCATGCGCAATACCACCGTGCGTGCCATAGATATGCCCACCGTCCACACATCACGCGGCATGGTGCGAGCGGATTGGGTTGCTGTATGTCCGGGGGACGACTTCAGCGGCCTGTATTCGGAGCGACTCGACTTCTATCCCCTGACCCGTTGCAAGCTGCAGATGCTGAGGCTCGCCGATCCGGGGTTCAAGTTGCCGGGCGCGCTCATGTCCGATCTGGGACTGACTCGATACCGCGGTTATGCGGATCTGGATGCCTGTGCTGCACTCAAATCGCGTCTCGCTGCCGAGCAGCCGCGCCACCTGAACCACGGCATCCATCTTATTGTGGTGCAAAGTGCTGACGGGAGCCTTGTCGTCGGGGACAGCCATCAGTATGCCGCAACTCCCGACCCCTTTTCGCATGAAGAAGTCGACGTACTGATCCTCGACGAGTTTCGATTAGCGCTTGGGTTTGAGCCTCCGCCGACGCTCGAGCGCTGGATTGGAACCTACGCGTCCGCCGCTGATCGGCCCGTGCTGATCGACGCCCCCGAGTCAGCGGTCCGTATTGCAATCGTGACGTGCGGTGCGGGCGCGTCCACGGGATTTGCGGTCGGAGAGGAAGTGATTGCAAGCCTTTTGGATACGGGTCGCTCAGCCTAAGGGCAATAAAGCACTTACAGCGCGTCTCGAAGCGTCGATGTGTGAATGCGCTCCGCTCGCTGCCGTAGAGCGCACGACGGCCGGCGACCGCGCAATCTGGACCTGCGATGGCGGGTGGGCGTGCGAAACGCAGCTGCGGAGCCTCGCGCCGTTCTACGGATCGCTTAGCTGCTAGAATCCATCTGTATGCGCAGAGCCTTTCTCATCGCATTGTTGTCGTTGGGCGTCGCAACGAACGCTTCAGACGGCGAATTTGCCGCCAGCCGAGAGAGGCCCCAGGGCTCGGACGGTCAATGGACGATGCCTGGCCAGGACTTTGCGGCGACTCGTTACAGTGCGCTCGCAGAAATCAATACTCAAACCGCGGTGCGCCTTCACCCGTTGTGGACTTTCTCCACCGGAGTTCTCGGTGGTCACGAGGGTCAGCCGCTCGTCGTCAACAATACAATGTATGTCGTTACGCCATGGCCCAATGTGTTGTACGCATTCGACCTCACCAAGGATGGTTACCCGCTCAGATGGAAATATCGCCCGGACGTGAGTGCGAACTCGATCGGAATGTCGTGTTGCGACTCGGTAAATCGGGGTGCGTTCTTTGCGGACGGGAAGATCGTTTACAACCTGCTGGACGGACACACAGTCGCCGTGGATGCGACATCCGGGCGGGAAATTTGGAAGACCCAGATTGCGGACGTTGGCAGCGGAGAGACGACCACCATGGCACCGCTGGTGGTGAAGGACCGCGTCATCGTTGGCGCCTCGGGTGGTGAATTCGGGATCTACGGATGGGTCAAGGGGCTCGATCTTAGGACCGGCCGGATTGTCTGGACGGCCCACAATCTCGGTTCTGACGCCGACATGCTTGCCGGTCCGGGTTCATTCAAGCCTCCGTATGAGAGCGGCGCCGAGTTAGGCACCCGGAGCTGGGGCAACGGGAGCTGGAAGGTCGGCGGCGCTCCGGTATGGGGGTGGATTTCTTACGATTCGGCGCTCGATCTCATCTACTACGGAACTGGAAATGCCTCCCCCTACGACCCGGAACAGCGCGTCGGGGACAATAAATGGAGCGCCAGCGTACTTGCCCGTCGACCCGAGGACGGGTCGCTGGTGTGGGCCTATCAGTTTACGCCGCATGACAGCTGGGACTACGACGCCACCGGCGCGATGATTTTGGTCGATCTAACCGTGTCCGGAAAGCCGACGAGAGCCTTGGTGCACTTTGATAAGAATGGCTTCGCGTACACACTCGACAGAGCGACCGGGCGGCTGCTCGTGGCCGCGCCCTTTGCTCGCGTGACGTGGGCATCCTCCGTCGATCTCGCCACCGGCCGGCCCGTGCTCGACTCGACGAAGCAGACCGGCGTCTCCAAGGGCAACATCAAGGATGTCTGCCCGAGCCTCGAAGGGGGAGTGAGTCCCTCGTCTCCGGCGGCATACTCGCCGCGCACGCGTCTTTTTTACACATCGACCAACAACCTGTGCATGGACTACGAGGCCACACGCGCTACGTATCTGAAGGGAACACCCTATATCGGAGTCAAAAGCCCGTATGTTCCAGGCCCCGGCGGAAACCTCGGCGCCTTCATAGCTTGGGATGCCACGAAAGGGGCGAAGGTCTGGGAAGACAAGGAGCCCTATCCCAGCTGGAGTGGCGCGCTTGTGACCGCGGGTGACGTGGTTTTCTACGGCACGCTCGACGGATGGTTCAAGTCGGTCGATGCCAAAACCGGGAAACTGCTATCAAAGTTTAAAATCGGCTCCGGCGTAGTCGGGAATCCGATCACGTACCGCGGTCCTGACGGCAGGCAATACGTTGCGGTTTATGCGGGCATCGGCGGCGACTGGGCCCTTCTGGCGGGCGACACCCGCTCGGACGATCCCGCCGACGTGCGCCTTCCGGCGGATTTCATCAAGGATATTGCGAGACGTACGAGCCAGGGCGGCATGGTATGGGTCTTCGGGCTGTGACATCCATTGCGGCGCGCCGTAGGATATGACCCCTAGCATGAGGCTTGCATCTCAACGATCGGTACTGCTCGCGATGCAGTTGCTGATCGCGTGTGCCGCATTGGCAAGCTGTGAAGGTCGCGGCGTCGGTTCCTCTGCGCAGCCCGCGGCGTCGGTGCCGCCCGCAATACGTTACGAAGCGCATCTGGCCGCCGGGGGTGGTTCCCCGCCAGGCGCGGTATTGCGCAATCCAAACGCCGGGAATTCAGCCGTTGCCAAGTCCGGAGGCTCCCTTTTCGTGGCGATGAACTGCAACGGTTGCCACGGCGAGGATGCGGCGGGATGGGTCGCGCCAAGCCTCTCCGATGGAAGATGGCGCTACGGCGGATCCGATGCTGAAGTCTTCAATTCAATCTACTTCGGACGTGCCAAAGGGATGCCTGCATTCGGGGGTGTACTGAATGCGGATGGCGTGTGGGTGCTGGTCACGTACATTCAGTCATTGCCTGTGCCGCCTGGCATCGCGACAGAGTCCTGGGAAGCGCAATGAGTCCATGAGAATTGAACGCGCTACCTGCAGAGCTACTTCCGGGCTTCGCTCATCACAACTTCGTAACCGCGCCCTGACGGACGACGCTTTACGCTGGCGCACCGCAACCTTCTCGTGCAATTGCCTGTCCTGCCTCGCGCCGCGCTCTGTAAGTCAGGGTGCCCAGTCGAATGCGTGGACGATGATTGGGCAGTTCTGCAGCTAGACTCCGCAGCTATTCAGATATTGGCGATAAGTAAAGATAAAATCGGCAGGGGAAAAGGGCGATTGGAGCGTTCGGTGACGAACAGGGGTTGTTAGCATGATCTTCAGACAGCTGTTCGACTCAACATCCTCGACTTACACGTACCTGCTCGGCGACCGCTCTTCGGGTGAGGCGTTGGTCATCGACCCTGTGCTCGAGCACTGGCAGAGGGACTCGGCGCTGCTGCGGGAACTCGGCCTTGCGCCAGTAACAACTCTGGAGACTCACGTGCACGCGGATCACATTACCGGTGCCTGGTGGCTCAAACGGGAGTTCGGCTGCCAGATCGCGCTGTCTGCGCAGAGTGATGCCCATGGCGCAGATCGCCTGCTGCACTCCAACGACCGCGTTGTCTTCGGTGACCGCCATGTGCAGGTGCGTGCAACTCCGGGACACACGCGCGGCTGCATTACTTTTGTTCTCGACGATCAGACGCTCGCGTTCACCGGGGATTGTATGCTCATCCGTGGCACCGGTCGTACCGACTTCCAGCAGGGCGATGCGCTCGCAATGTTTCGCTCGATTCGCAATTGCATTCTGACTCTGCCGGGGGAATGCCTTCTCTACCCGGCACACGATTACCGTGGCCTCACTGTCACAAGCGTCGCTGAAGAGCGCCGCCTGAATCCGCGCATTGCCGATGCGGTCAGCGAGGGAGATTTTGTCGGCTACATGAATAACCTAAACTTGCCGCACCCGAAATTGCTCGATGTCGCGGTGGCGGCGAATCTGCGCGTCGGAGAGCCTGCCGGACCCGTTGATCGCACTCCAGGCCCGGACTGGGCGCCGTTGCGATTTACGGTCGCGGGCATCTGGGAGATCGAGCCCTCCGACCTTGCGGAGCTCAGCAGAGACGTGCAGCTCGTCGACGTCCGCGCTGCTGATGAATTCACGGGGCCTCTAGGGCACATCCGCGGAGCAAAGTTGATCCCGATCGAGCAGCTTGCCAGCCGCGTCGGCGAGCTCTCGCGTGAGACTCCGTTGGTTACTGTCTGTCGCAGTGGGGCGCGGTCGGCCCAGGCCGTTGTGCTGCTGCAAAAGGCGGGGTTGCAGCATGCGGCGAATCTTGCGGGCGGCATGCTCAGATGGACTGCCGAGCGTCATCCGGTCGAATAGGGCGCGACTGCCAGCCGCTGTACGCTTACTTGCTCGGCATCTCCACCGGCACAACCTGCATCTGCAGCAATTGCGTCCGCCGCAGTACCGAAAGTTGCAGGGATTCGCCGATCCTCCAGTGGCTCAGGAACCGATGTAGTGCGTCGACGCTCGAAATGGTCTGCGACTGCGCCGCAAGGATGATGTCGCCGACGCGCAGGTCTGATTCCGCGGCCGGCGTATTGGGTTCGCGCGCCACAATTTCCAGCGCCGAGTCGTTTGTCAGCGCCAATGCCCGCACTAAGCGCCGGTCGAGACGGCGTGTACGGCCGGCGATTCCGAGGTAGGCACGGCGTACGCGGCCGTTTGTCAGGACCTCGGAGATGACCCATTCCGCCGTGGATGCCGGCACCGCAAATCCGATGCCTTGCGCGGCGGCGATGATTGCGGTGTTGATACCAACCGCGCGGCCGCGCGCGTCAACCAGGGGCCCGCCGGAATTGCCGGGATTGAGCGGCGCCGTGTGCTGGAGGACGCCTTCGATCAGCCGCCCGTCGCCGCCGCGCAACGTGCGCCCGTGCGCGCTGATAACCCCGGCCGACACCGTTGCTTCGAAGCCGAAGGGGTTGCCGATCGCGACCACGAGCTGCCCGACGCGCGGACTGACCTTTGTCAGCAAGCTGACGGCCGGTAGTCCAGATGTACGTGCGCGCAGCACCGCCAGATCGGTCGAAACATCCTCGGCAATGACGCGCGCCTCGACCCTATCGCCGTTGGTTAGCTTGATGCTCACACCCGACGCGCGATGCACAACATGCTGATTTGTCAAAACATATCCGTCGGGCGTCACAATGACGCCCGAGCCGCTACCCGCGGCGACGATGCTGTCGTCACGCTGCCGGCCGACATGTACGCTGACGACCGCTGGGCCGACGAGGTCGACGGCACCGATGACGGTGCGCGAGTAGGCATCAAAGGCTGCGTCGTCGCCGCTTATGGTCCGAGCGGATGCGGTCGGATCTTCACCCGCCGGAGACTCGTCGGCCACGCCGGAAATCAGATCGACATGCAAAGCCACAATGTCATCGGTATACATCCAACCGTATCCTTCCCATAGAGAGGCAGACATGGGAGTGGCTGGCCAAAATTCAAGTCGTGGCCCCAATGGCCGGCCTTCATGTCGTGCCCCCTTGTTCAAAATCGGCCAAGCTGACCTGTGGAAAGTACAGTCCCTCCGGCCGTCGTATCCACCACTGACCTGTCACACTATGTGTATGCCGATCTGCAAAGCGATAGTCGTAGAGTTGCGCTCGTACATATTTTGGGGGCCCATCGACAAACGGATTGGAATCCAGTAGCGCGAGTACGGAAGGGCTTCCTTCGAGCAAGCGCCGCATCAGACTTTCCATCCAGAAACTTTCCCTCGCGCTGCCGAGAGCGGCAAACCACATCTGCCAGTCAAGCCGCGGCTGGTGCGGAATGTTCCACATTGCAGGTCTGGATAGCGGCCCGGGCTTGTAGCGGAAGACGTATTCTCGCCAGACTTGCCCGTCAATCGAGCCCTCGATCACGATTTCGGGTCGGGTCGTTGTCATGATTGCGAATAGGCCGTAGGGATTGACGATCACCAGTGGCGCAATTGCCCGTGTAACTGCGCCGAGCACAGGCAGATCGGTGCGCGTCAAGGTCTGCCAAATTCGATTCACACCGACCGGCACGACGACAACTGCAAGCGCCGTGGCGATCACGGTTGCTGCGCGCCCCGCGACCGGCGCACGCTGCTGCACCAGTGAATCTAAGCGTCGTGGGATTAGACGGCGCAGCGCTGCGTCATCGAAGAGAAAAATACACAGCAGCATGGTCAGCAGGTTAAAGAAATTGTAGTTGCCGGTGAGGGCAATCAGTGATTGCAGCAGCAGCACGCAGCAGGCAGTGACGACCCGCAGACGTCGCGGCAGGAAGATCAGAAACACGCTGCCGAGCTCGATGACTAGCGCGGCGGCTGTCCCCCCTTTGAGGATCCAGTGTGGAAGTTGCGCTGCGTACCATGCAAGCGGAGTCGGCAGAGGTTGCGTCCAGAAGTGATATTCGAGGGCCGTCAGATCGTGCCACGTGGGATCTGCGGATAGCACCTTCACGACGCCCGCCAGAAACAGGTAGCGAAACAGGAAGCAGCGGTAGAGCCAAACGACGATCCGCGATCCACCGGTAAGAAATACGGCTAAAAAACCCGCTTCGAGTAACAGCGCGTCCCATTGAAAGCTCATGAACTCCTGCCCGGCATAGACATAGGAGAGATAAAGCGCGAACAGCCCCATGAGCGCAGCTCGCGTGCACCTGTCTACGACAACGAGTAATCCCAGGAGCGCGCCGACGGCCGTGCCCGTAAGCAATGCACCGTCGCTTGAGTTAATCCAGAAGAGCGACGGCAGGAAGCGGTATGACGAGCCGCCAAAAGCCGCGTATACCGCCCCGAAATAGGTGCCGACCGGTGAGATTCCGGTGCGGCCGATCAGTCCCAGGATCTGCACCCCGAGCGACGCGAACGCCGCAATATAGATCACTCCCAACAGCCGCAAGAACACCCAGCTCACGAGCTCATAGCGCTCCGCTTCGAGCGTCCGTCCCCACAGGAGCGTCGTGACGCGGGTAAGGAGACCGCGATGGCGCGCAAGTTGGACGTAGGCCCATTCGCTCAACGCCGCGAATCGGGGCAGATGCGCGTAGCACCACCACCACGCTGCACGCCCCTGCGCATGGCGCAGCACACGAAATGTTGCGGCCGCGCCTGAATAAACGCGACCGTCGGGCTCGATCAGCTGAATGGCTGTGCGAAACGCCTCAAGTGGGATCGCGGGGAAGTCGGTTGCCGCCTCCTGGTACGGGCGGTAAATGACACTTTCGCCAGTCAGCCCGTGCCAGTAGTTCACCCAGCGGCGGCAGATGCCGCAGTCGCCGTCGAACACCAGCGTGGGATGGCCCGGTAACATGCGCCGCTCTAAGATTCACCGGATCGCTATTCGCGCAAATCGCCGCGCAGGCTCCGCAGGCCGACAAAGCTCACGGATATTTGTTCTCGACGACGTCGCGCACAGGATGCGTATCGTAAACGAGCACTATTGACTCGATGCGACCAGAATTCGGATCAAAATTGAAGACATCGGCGCAATCGAACGAAACATTCGAGCCGTCCTTGAGCGACCAATCGTAAAGGTAATAGGCGACTGCTCGCAGATGACCTTCTGCGCTCACCAGAACATCGTAGACCGTCAGCTTCGCACCGCTCGATGCGCGCGCTACCTTCGTGACGAAGTCGCGTACCGGCAGCCGACCCAAAAACGGTGACTGGACCCAGCCCGCGGGAACGAACAGGGACGCTGCCTTTTCGGCATCGCCCGCTTCCAGGGCGGACAAGTATTTGCGTACGGCTTGTTGCATAGAATTCTCCGATCCTTTGCTGCCCAATTACAGCCTAACTGCCGGATGTTTTAAAGTTGAACTAGAAGTCGGCGCCTCTTAGAAAGTTCTGTGTAGGTACTGTTTGGAAGCGGTCTGGGTTGGCCTTGACTAGTGCGTCGGCAAGCGAGTTGGGGACGGCGCCGCGCGCATTCTGGTCGTTGTCCTGCAGTTCGGTTTGGTCCAACTGGTAGTTCTGAAAACTCTTGCTGAAACGGTCAATATTGTCCATATGGGCCTGGAAGGAGGCGCTGCGCGCGTCTTCCGCCGCGTGGGCGTTGTTGGCCTGGATGCGCGCATTATTACCGGCTTCACGGCTGCGGCGCGCATCACCGGCATACTCTGTGGCGACAACCTGGCCGTTGATGCTGTAGCTGTCGTAGATGGCTTTGAGCGTGGGCTGCTCCTGTGCCGCGGACGGCTGAGGGGCGCAGGTGCCGTTGATACCCAATGTACGATCGCCCAGCGGGGTGACCGCAGTGATGCTGAGACCAAGTTCGCAGGACATTACTCCTCTGCCATCGTGCAGATCGAGGTCAGCGTCGACCAAGACCGCTTGTACGGCTCTGCCTTGGGCCGGGATGGGCCGAGATTTGTTGAGCTGAAACATCGGCTGCGCGCCGCCGCGGTGCACGATACACAGATACGTGTGGAGGGCATCGCTGTTAGGGCACAGCAACGGGCGGCTATTGGGATTGGCATAGCGCAACCGCGCCTGTACCCGCGGATCATTGGCGTCATAGATAGGGCCGACGGAGTTGCTGAGCAACACAGTCTCTCCGCGCGGGCCGACGATCTTGGCCGCACCATGTGAGGCGAACGTGATTCGCCAGCCAGCGGGTAGGCTGACCGCACCGCTGCCATCGGGGAATGAGGTGGGTGTAAGCGGCGGGACAGTGGCGGAGCTTGCAGCGCCCGATGCGCGCGAAGACGTTGCGGCGGTCCTCCAGGCGGCGGTGAGCGCCTGCAGCAGAACGTGCTCGGTCTTGGCGAAGCGGCCGGAATCATCGTAAAGAACAGCGGCCGCGGGCGTGGCGCCGCGGGCCACAGAAATAATGACAAGACCCGCGATCCTTTGACTCCCCTGACTCTTTACGGCGACGGTAAAAAAGGCGCCGAAATTCTGGCCGTCCCGCGACTGGAACACCTTGCCGACCACGGGGCGTTCGCCAAAGCGTGTGTGTACGTAGTGCAGAACGGCGGCCATCGCTGTCTCGGGCGTGCCTTCGTTCACAGGGCCGAAGACGACATGCCCACCGCCGGGATTGTCGATGACTTGCAGGGAGTCTTCTGCGGTTGAATGTGCGGGCGACGTCAGGAGCGAGATGAGGCCCAAGGCCATGCTCATTACCAGGGCCAGCCTCACCGGGCGAGTCATGCGCGGCTGCGCCGTCGAAAACTCATTTCGTGCGTTCCCCAGGATCCAGGGTGGAACATAGGCTTGGTGCCGCTTAGTGTCAAAAGAGTGTCGGAACTGACACGCTAATGGATTGTGCGAGGGGCGGCGTTACCGAGCGTCTTGCCTGCGTGTGCCGAGACGCATCGGCCGCGCCGCTGCACGAAGCGGGCTTCGGCGTCGGACGAAACTGCTTTGCCCCTGACGTCGGTGCAAAGCTCAGGTGATCAAAAATTACGAGCCGCGTGGTGTGTAGTGAAATTTCTGGCCTGCGACAGAGGCTTGGTACATAAGGCCACCCTTAGCGATCGTGAATACCGCCATACCCTTCTGGTAGATGCCGCGTGTTACTGCACTGTTCACGTCCGTGCTGGCTCCAGCACTGGCCCCGTTGGTGGCAGCAGTAGCGGACGCGCTAGCCGTGATCGCAACAGCACTAGCGTCCGCACCAAATTCGAAGCCGCTCGATTCGAACTCATCCAACGCCCGCTTGTCCTTAAAGAATATGATTTGACTATATCCCTTGCCACCGGCCTGAAATCCGACACTGACTTCGCCCATCGTGACATCGCCGACATACTGACCATGCACGTAGACCCGGCCTTTCCCAAAGGCTCCGCCGACGCCCAGCGCGCCTTCACCTACGGTCGGAAACACGGCATAACCGTGGCAATTGCCAAAGAAAATTGCACTTTGGCCTGCATTCTTGAAGCGTGTAATCGTGTCGCCATAACTTCCGGCATGTGCCAGTCCGGCAGCCAGGCACAGAAGCGGCAAGGTTGCGAGGGCCAGGGTTTTCACTATCCGTTTCATATAGATCCGCACCCCGTTGACGTGACTGGTGCAGCAACGCTTGAGTGCCGTAATAGTTCCGAGCCTTAAGACCTATTGACTTCGCTGTCAAGGCGGAGAGCGTGCCTGCGGGTGCTAAGGCGCCTTGCGTCGGCACGGCCCGCTGCATCCAGGAGAGCTGACCAGCTGCCACTCAATGTCCCGGCCACTGCGACGCGTCGCCGGTAGGGTCTTTATAGAGTCGCGGGGGTAAGCGTCGTGCCCGCTTTTTTCGCGTCAGCCCCGTCATTGGATGCAACGGGAGCCTTACGACGGCGCGTGCTGAGAAGCATCGCACAGTTCGTATATGATCGGGTGCAGTAATTGACCTTGTGTAAGCGACATCAATATGAAAATGCTGTGCCTCGCAGTGGTTGTGCTCTTCGCTGCGCCTGGCTGGGGCGAAGAGGGTGCTACGTTTCGTGGCGATCTAAGCCACAGTGGCGTTTACCCGGGTGGTGGAGTTGCAAGTCCTGTTGCGGTGAAATGGAAATTCAAGACAAACGGACAGGTGCTGTCATCGCCTGCGGTGATTGACGGCACGCTCTATGTGGGGAGTACGGATCATACGTTGTATGCGATAGATCAGCGCACTGGCACCGAAAAGTGGAGATTCAAAACTGGCGGCAGAGTGACCTCATCACCCGCCGTCGTTGCGGGTAGTGTCTATTTCGGCAGTTACGACGGCAACTTCTATGCAGTGAGCGCGGCGACGGGCAAGCTGCGCTGGAAGTACCAGACCGAGGGCGAACGCCGCTTTTCGGCAAAGCACCTGCATGGTATGCAGCCCGCGGCGGAGACGATGCCGGATCCCTTCGACGTCTATCTATCGTCACCCTCTGTTTGGAACGACTGGGTCTACTTCGGAAGTGGTGATCACAATGTCTACGCACTTAGTGTCGCATCCGGGGAGCTGAAATGGAAATTTGCCACCGGAAACGTAGTTCATGCATCGCCGGCTATAGCGGATGGTACGTTGTACATCGGAAGCTGGGATAGCTATTTCTATGCAATCGACGCACAGAACGGCCACCTGAAATGGCGCTTTAAGACCGGCGACGATCCGGTGATCTCCAATCAAGTTGGCATCCAATCCTCTGCGGCAGTCGCCAACGGGTTGGTGTATTTTGGATGTCGAGATTCGAATTTGTACGCGCTTGATGCTGCAACTGGTGCAAAGAGATGGTCTTTCGCTAATCACGGCTCCTGGGTAGTCGGGTCTCCAGCTGCGAAGGAAGGTAAGCTCTATTTTGCAACCTCCGATTCGGGGATGTTTCAGGCGGTCGATGCTGCAACAGGAGTGCAGCTTTTCTCTCTCAAATTGAAGTGGCCGATGTTTTCCTCACCGACAATTGCTGGGGGCATGCTTTATATAGGCTCGCATGAGGGCAAGCTCTTCGCGATAAATCTCGTGAATAAAAGCGTCGCATGGGTATTCCAGACCGACGCATCCAAGAGCAACGGTGCGAGATACACGAGTGCGGACGGCGGCCCTAACTACGCAGCTGCGATGACCGATGATTTCTACGACGAAACGATCCAGGGAATCGGCAGAATGATGAGTGTCGGCGCAATCCTTTCTTCCCCGGTGGTTGTACAGGGTGCACTCTATTTCGGCAGCACGGATGGCTACATTTACGCGCTTGGATAACGGCGGCAACAACGAAGTCAGTATTCAATGACACTTGAGGAGTTTCGCCGACGCGGTCATGAGCTGATCGACTGGATCGCTGATACTCGGACGCGCATCTACGCCGGAGAGTTGCCCGTGCTCGCTAAGAGCGCGCTTGGCAGTCTGCGCGCCGCTCTCCCGGCGACGGCACCGCAGTCCGGGGAGCCATTCGGGGCCGTCATGCAGGATCTTGAGAAGCTTATCCTGCCCGCGTGCAGCCATTTCCAGCATCCCTCATTCTTCGCGTACTTTCCTTCGAACCATTCGCTCGCTTCCGTGCTGGGCGATTGTGCAAGCACAGGGCTCGCACAGCTTGGACTCAATTGGGCGTCGAGCCCGGCGCTGACCGAGCTCGAGCAGGTGACAACGGATTGGTTTCGCCAGATGCTGGGGCTTACGAATGCGTGGAGCGGTGTTATTCAGGACACTGCATCCACGTCCACGCTCGTTGCTGTGACGTGCGCTCGCGAACGCGCATCGGCCCATTCAGCCGCGGGAGGCGGCTTGCAGGCGCTGGCTGCGCCGCTTGTGGTCTACGCGTCCGCACATGCTCATAGCTCGATCGCGAAGGCGGCGCTGCTTGCTGGTTTCGGCCGCAACAACTTTAGAGTGATAGGTTCGAATGCAGAGTACGCTTTATGCCCCGACCTGTTGTCCGCGGCGATCGAGGCTGATCTAAGTGCTGGATTGAAGCCGGCGTGCATCATCGCGACGGTAGGCACAACGACAACGACGGCTATCGATCCCGTGGCCCGCATTGCCGAACTCGCACGGCGCCATGGCGTGTGGCTGCATGTCGACGCAGCGATGGCAGGGTCTGCAATGATTTTACCCGAATGCCGTCCGCTGTGGAGCGGGATCGAAGCGGCCGACTCGGTGGTAATTAATGCGCACAAGTGGCTTGGCTGTGCCTTCGACTGCTCCACGTATTTCGTGCGCGATTCCGCGCATCTCGTGCGCGTGATGTCGACGAACCCCAGCTACTTGCAGACTGCGATAGATGGTCAAGCGATCAACTATCGCGACTGGGGAATTCCTCTGGGACGGAGGTTCCGCGCCCTCAAACTCTGGTTTCTGCTTCGTGATCAAGGCGTCGAGGGATTACAAGCGCGCTTGCGCCGGGACATTGCCAATGCGCAATGGCTTAAGGAGCGCGTGGATTCGTCGCCGCAGTGGCGCAGACTTGCACCGGTGCCATTCCAAACCTTGTGCGTGGTGCACGAGCCGCGCGGCCTTAGCGAGGATTTGCTCGACAGGCACACGCTGGCCTGGTGCGCGCGAATCAATGCGTCGGGTCGCGCGTGGCTTACGCCAGCCATTCTTGACGGCCGGTGGGTCGTGCGAGTGTCGATCGGTGCGGAGGTCACCGCGCGGTGCCATGTGGAGGCCCTGTGGAATCTGATGCAGGAGAGCGCGGCGCAAGCCTAATCACCGGCTTTGCTACGGCGCGGCGCGACTCGTTTTCCAGAGCCTTGAAAACTGCCGGCGACTGTGGCGTTGTCGCTTGAAAGCTGGAGCAACTTCTACGTCATTGTCGGCTCTTCGGCCGGCGGTCTGACCGGGTTGACCTTCGTAGTGATTGCCTTGATGGCCGACGCACGGGGTGTGCGGCCTTCGGGTTTGCGAGCTTACTTAAGTCCGACCGTCGTGCACTTCTGCTCCGCGCTCGGGATCGCGACATGTTGAACATTCCGGGACATACGCCCTCGAGCATTGGACTATGCCTCGGAGCCAGTGGCTTAATTGGTGTGATCTGCAGCGTTGGCACGGCTCTGCAATTAAAGCGAAACCGGCACGTTTACGAGCCCTGATCGCGGACTGGATCTGGAATGCAATACTGCCGACCCTGTGTTACTTCGTATTGCTGATAGCGGGAATGATGGTTCCCGCACACATTTCCGCCGCACTGTACTCAACTGCTGCCGTTGCGTTGCTGCTGCTCTTGATAGGCATCCCCAATGCCTGGGATATCGCCGTCTGGTTCATGGCAATGCGGCCAATGAATAAAGGGAAAAAATCCAAGCCGCCTGCGCCGCCCTCAAATCCGCCGGCACCTTGAGCAGCGCGCCAGGAATCGGCGGTCGCTAGGCATTCAGTCTCGCCATTCGGCACAGAATCGGGGCATTCTCATCGTAGTAGCAGATGGCGCAAATCCGGTGGTAACCATCCGCCACGATGAGTGGCAATCCTTTACTGGCCTCCCCCTGAACAAGCAGCACGGGCGCCAAGGGCTTGCCTTTGTGAATCCTCCGCAGATCCTCATCGACATGCGGCTCATCGCGCGGAAGAAGCGGCAAATTGCTTGCGCGTAACAGGTCCTTAGCGGCGCGCTCAACGGTCTTTGCCCTGTGCAACGCTCGCAGCAGCTTCTTGGCATGCGTATCGGAGCCGACTAGCGACAGATAATTCAAGGCGCCGCGGTAATCCTCGGCTTCCGGTTTCCTTTTCCAGGCGAGTTGCTGCTTCGACATAGGGCAGTGCTCTTTGACAAATGGGGCTCAAATGAGCATGCCATGCGGTATGCGTTGCTGGCAATTCAAGGGCTCGCAAAGAATCCGAGCCGCGGCATAAGCGAGATGCGTGCACCGGCAGTGTGATAGTGACAAACTGCGCCATCATGAAGAAGCCCAGGCACGAAGCGGAGTTGTTCAAGGCGGCATTGCTGGCGGGTATTCGTTATGCCGAAGGCCGTGGAGCGGTAGAGTTCGAGGCAACCGATTCGGCGAGCGACAAGGCGCTTTATGTCTACCGGTTGCTCGTGCATGATAAGATCATCGCCCCCATGCCGGAGGAACAAGTAGGTGAGAAGACCATTCGCCACCGCCTCGCGCTGTGGTATGCACATCAACTGCCTGAGGGGCACCCACTTTTGGGCTGAACCGAGAAAGGCGAGGTCTGCAGTGGCGACGTGCGTCGGAGTGTAGTCATTCTCCGCCGCCATAGGCGCGATTTTTCCAATTTGCGCCTGCCCCAAACCAGTGATTCAGCGCCGAGCCCAGCGTCGCTGCCATGTAAAACAACGCAATCAGCGGCAGTGCCAGCGCAAAAAGCTTCCTCTGCCCATAGCGCGCTTGAGCCGGGTGAAAGCTGATCACCGCCAGCGCGAAGGCGGCTAGGCCGAAAACACGGCCCCAGCCGTCGCCGCACAGAGCTTCCCATGCCGGCACGAGGAAGATCAGCGTGAGCGCAAGCATCGTGAGCAGCAAGAGAAGCGCCGAATAGCGTAGTTGCGTGAATGCTGATCGGGAGATCATTCGCCAGATATCGGCAAATGCCGGGTAGCGGCGCGTCGAATTAGCGAGCTGGGAATGGCCAAGATAGATTGGTCCCATCCTCTTCACCGCCTTCGCCAACGACACGTCATCGATGAGCGCGTTCTTGAATTCCTCAAGGCCGCCCACACGCTCCAGTGCCTGGCGCCGAATCAGTGCCGTACCGCCGGCAGCGGCGGCAACCCGGGAAAGCGGGTCATTCACCTTGGCGAATGGATAGAGCATCTGGAAGAAATACACAAAAGCCGGTACCAGAAAGCGCTCGGCTCTACTTGTGCAGTTCAGCCGGACCATCTCGCTGACCATTTCCACCCGAGGTTGCAACAAACGCGCGACAAGCGTCGCAAGATGCCGCGGGTCGTGCCTGACATCCGCGTCGGCAAACAGCAGCAATGGCGCCTTGGTCGCCGCAATGCCCTGGCTCAGCGCCCACAACTTTCCTGACCATCCTGAGGGTTTAGGTTGGCCGGGGATAATCAGCAGATTCGGCGCCGCGCCAGCCGCGGCAGCGGTGCCGTCGACGGAATTGTCATCGACGAGCGTTATCGAGAACCTGCCGGCGTAATCCTGCGCGAGCAGCGATGCGATGACGGATCCTATGTGCTCCGCTTCGTCGCGCGCGGGAATAATGATATCCACGTCTGGCCACTCCGACGGCACGGCCGGCGCCAATTCCGGCGCGCGCTGCCAAAATTTGCCATGTCCAAAAAACAGGTAAAGCCAAATAAGTAGCGATAAAAGCGCTAGCATCTTGCGGCCGCCGAGATCCCTGTCCCGAAAGATATCAGGATAAATTGACAGAAAAGCCGCGACAGCGCACCCGCGGCCTGGTCGGTACGTCGAATGGTCGGGCAGTTACGAGATCCTGCTTGTGCGCGCCCGACCAGATCGCCGTCTGCGCCCTAGATGGGGTTGGATTACGGCGCTTGCCAGGATCCTTATAAGTGCTGAGCCCATGATGCGACCGCCGCTCAAACCCCACCCGGAATTGATGCGCCGGAACCGCAGGCACGTGGCGATTGCGCGAAAAGCGCGAAATATTTCCTCAGGCATCCCGGGTCCTTGCGGAATACTCATAAGCCGCGGCGCGCATAGGTGATGGAGCTAGCCCGAGAGCCAGACTGATAAAATCCCCTCATGAATCAGTCGTCTGTAATCCAATCTGTAGGTTGCACATCGAGATGGCGCAACACGTCACAACCGCCTCAGCCGACGCGTCATTAATGATCGAGACGCGATGGCGTGCGCCGCATGGAAAAGGTCAGGGCGGTGCGATCGACTGCGGTGGACATTTGGTGTGCGCAGTGAGCGGCGCATTCGAAGAAGAGTTCAGCGCCATTAAGAGCGCGTTTCATTTACTCAGCGGAGTATAGTTGGCGAATATATACTGCATTGGGTGGGCACCGATGCCCTTAAACTACTGTCTTTCCTCAATCGAGAATTGAATGCGTAATACATCGCGCGCGGCGCTGCTGCTAATTGGACTGAGTTTTAGCCTTTCCTGCTTTGCCGATGAAGGGATGTGGACCTACGATAATTTCCCCGCCGCGCAAATGCGGGCGAAATATGGCTGGGCGCCGGATGCCGCGTGGCTTGACCGCGCGCGGCTCGCGAGCATTAGGCTCGCGCAAGGATGCTCGGCAAGTCTGGTTTCGGCCGATGGACTGGTAATGACGAACCATCATTGTGCGCGCGCATGCGTGAGTGAGCTGGCGGATGCCAAGCACGACTACATCGCCAACGGCTTTTATGCCAGGACGGCGGCGGACGAGAAACGATGCCCGGCGCTGGAGGCTAATCAGCTGGTTAGCATCAGCGACGTGACGGCGCAGGTGGAAGCTGCCACTGCGGGTAAGTCGGAGCGCGCGTTTCACGAGGCTGAGCGAACGGCAAAAGCAAAAATTGAAAGCGCTTGCGGCACGGCCGCGGATGTCCGCTGCCAGGTTGTGACGTTGTATCAAGGCGGCGTCTACGATCTATATAAGTACAAGCGCTATCAGGATATCCGCGTGGTGTTCGCGCCAGAGGAGAGCGCCGCATTCTTCGGCGGAGATCCGGACAATTTCACGTTCCCGCGGTACGACCTGGACGTCGCGTTCGTACGCATCTACGACAACGGCAAGCCGCTGCATACCAGCACGTTTCTGAAATTCGCTTCGAGGGGGGTAAAGGAAGGCGATATCGCCCTCATCAGCGGCAACCCTGGCACCACCGAGCGCGAGGATACGCTTGCGGAGCTGAAATTCCAGCGTGATGACTCACAGCCATACATTCTGAATCTGTTCTCCGAATTGCGCGGGGTACTCAGTGAGTTCGGCACAAAGGGGGCGGATGAGGCGCGAACCTCCAATACATTGCGTTTTTCGATCGAGAACTCGCTGAAGGCCTACAAGGGCCGGCAGCTTGCCCTCGTAAAGGGCTCGCTGTTGGCCGATAAGGCGCGTGCTGAGGCCGACTTTCGTAAACGATTGGCGGCCAATCCCAAACTGGCGCCTGGTTTCGGCGGCGCCTGGGACGCGATAGCGGCAGCGATGAAACACGATGAGGACATATTTGTGCGCAACTCGCTTCTTGAGCGATTGCCGGTGCGATTCTCACCGCTGCTGGGCCACGCCGTTGCGCTTAACCGATATGCGGCTGAGTCAGGCAAGCCCGACGGCCAGCGGCTGGAAGAATACTCCGATGCCAGTTTCGCGGCCCTGAAACAGCAGATAGTCTCCCCGGCACCGATACACGCGCAGCTTGAAAAGACCGTACTGGCGTGGTGGCTCACGAAGGTGCGCGAGTACCTGGGTACCGGTGACACCGACGTGCGCACGCTAATGGGGAAGCAGGATCCCACGGAAATAGCCGATGCTCTGGTGAATGGCACCAAGCTGACGAGCGCGAAGTTGCGGGCGCAATTGCTCGCGGGCGGAACGAAGGCGATCGACGCGTATCACGATCCGCTTATTGACTTCGCCCGAAAATTGGACACGCCGGCGCGCGCTGTCCGGACCGACTTCGAGAACAATGTGAAGGCAGTGCTCACCAAGAATTCCGGTCTGATTGCCAAAGCCCGGTTCGCGCTCAACGGCAAAAGTGCGTATCCCGATGCGACCTTCACACTGCGGCTCTCCTATGGCGCGGTGTCCGGATATCCGGAGAACGGACACACCGTATCGCCTGTGACTAATTTTGCAGGTGCCTACACACACGCGACAGGGCGCGACCCATTCAAGCTGCCGGCAAGCTGGATCAGGGCCGAGAAGACGGTCAATCCCGACGCGATTCTGAATTTCGCGTCAAGCAACGACATCATAGGCGGAAATTCGGGCTCGCCCGTGATCGGGCGAGATGGTGATGCCATCGGCCTGGTTTTCGATGGCAACATTCAATCGTTGGGCGGGGATTTTGGGTATGACGGCAGTGTGAATAGAGCCGTGTCAGTCGATGTCGCGGGCATCTTCGAGGCGCTAAAGAGCATTTATCATGCTGACCGGTTGACGAAGGAGCTGAGGCCCTGAACTCAATGGCCAGCGTCAGCGCTGTTATTGGATAATCCTGCTCGCTGATCCTGCCGCAGGAGCAGCCTCCGCCCCGGCGCACGTAAATGCGCGTTCCGTATCGGCATATGCTGGCGTTCGGCCGACCTCGGGTCCAAAATGCGTCGGTCGGCCCCGCCGGAACCGGACAAGGGTAGGGTGCACGTCACATGAACATTAAAAGTCTTCAGCGCGGGCTCAAGTACCGCGGTCGCGTGGCGGCAGTTCGCCAGACCTACTACGTGTTTGAGGCGAAGGAATACTTCTTTGTTCTCTCCTTTGCGCGATCGAAGGCGCGCAGGGGATCGGGCTATTTCAACGTCGTCAGTCAACAGGCCGTCAACTATGTGCATGCACGCTTGGGTGGCAGATCGGGTGTTACTGCACAGGCTGTCGCCGCGGGCGCTCGTCGCACAAAGCATGTGCCGACAAGTCTGACCGCTCTCAATATCTTGTACATACTGGTTGCGCTGAAACAAGCAGAAATTCTGCGAGCGGGCGAACATCGACAACTGTTCTTCTCCCTTCGCAAGATGCGGCGGCAGGCGGCTTCATAGGCCAATTGTCCGTTCGTTACGAGCTCGCCCGAGGTACCTTGGGCTCGAGGTAAAGGCAAGCGGCGCGTGCGCCAAGCCACGGCTTGGTTACGGCGCTGCGGCACCCTCAGAGAACTCCCGTCGCGCCAACTTGTCCGCGAGCTCGACCATCACTTGGTGCATGTCTCGAAGCGCTGCGCGACGCTTGAAGCGGCGGCGCCTAATATACTTACATGCCAAGATGTCCCAAGTTGGGGTTAGCTGCGCTCGTGTTGATGCTTGCGGGCTGCCACGCCCTGGCGGCCGACGTATCGCCGACGGTCACCCCGAATCAAGCGGTGGCACAGCGGGAGTTCGTCGACGCGATGCGGCGCGTTCATCAGCAGGTGCCGGAACCGGCGGATTCGAGCGTGCTGCAGGCCTATGTCATCTACGACTACCTGATTGCAGCGAGACTGCGGCGCGACCTGGCACTGAAGCCCAGCGAGAATCTTGATGTCGCAATTGATACCTTTTTGCAGGCCCACGCCGGCCAGCCAGTGGCGCGCGTCCTACGCAGCGAATGGCTCGCGAGCCTCGCGGACCGCCGACGCTGGGACTGGTTTCTGCCCCGCGCAAGGGATCTTACGGATCCGCAGCTCATCTGTGATCGCCTTACCGGGCGGCTGGTAACCGGCGACGTCGCCGGCCTGGGCGCCGAAGCCCTGACGCGCTGGAGCGCCGCGCAGAAGCAACCGCGCGAGTGCGATGCCGTGTTCGCCTGGCTCAGGCTCGAAGGTTTGCTGACTCCGGCGCTAGCGGAGAGCCGCATGCGCGCCGCCCTGGTTGCGGACAATCCGCGGCTGGCACGCGAATATGCCGCGGACGTTCCCGCCGCGCAGGCGGATGCGCTCTTACTGTGGGCGCGGTTACTGGAGGCGCCGAAACCGGCGCTCAGCGTTCTGGCATCGAACCCGACGACGCCGGTGGAAGCGGCCGCGCTGGTAGCGGGATTCAACCGGCTGGCGCGTACGGATAGTGGCGCCGCCCTGCGCGTACTGCCGCTATTGGTGGGCCGCGCCGATATGACACCGACGTTGCAGTTTCAGCTGCAGCGCGCTGCCGCCCTTGGCGCCGCTTATGACCACGATCCCGCGGCCATTGCGGCGCTCGGCAGCCTGCCGACGCCAGCAATCACCAGCGACGTGCAGGAGTGGCGTGTGCGCGCGGCTCTGTGGGTGGGTGATTACGCAAAGGCGCAGACCTGGATTGAGCAGATGCCCGCGAGTCTTGCCGCGCTCCCGCGCTGGCGCTACTGGCGAGCGCGGGCAGTGGCGGCGACCTCAGGCAGCGACGCGGCCGCGCCTCTGTTCACTGAAATCGCCGGATCGCGCGACTTCTACGGCTATCTCGCAGCCGATCGCCTGCACCGACCATATGTGCTCAATGCGCGGCCATCTCCGGATGACATACCGGCACAGACTGCACTTGCTGCCGAGCCCAGTCTCATGCGCGCGCATGCGCTGTTTGACTGCGACATGGCGGATGACGCAGCTGCGGAATGGGCTGCCATCTTAGACGCGGCGGACACTACGGTAAAAGTGCAGGCGGCGCATCTAGCCGCACGCTGGAACTGGTACGCGCAGTCAATCACAACCTTGGCGCAGGCGGGTGAGCTGGATGATGTGCGTTTGCGCTATCCACGCCCATATCCCGCGGCAATCGCAGAGGCCAGCAAGCTAGCGCAGGTGCCCACGGACTGGATTCTCGCGGTTATGCGTCAGGAAAGTTTATTTCGTAAGGACGCAGTGTCGCGCACCGGTGCGCGCGGACTGATGCAGATGCAGCCCGCAACGGCGGTTGCCGTTGCACTGCGCTGGCACCTGCCGCGGCCGAAGGATTCTGAGCTGTTCGATCCGCCCTTAAACATTGCGCTCGGCGCGGCATACCTGCATGAATTGCTCATTCGTTACGGAGGTCATCTGGGCATAGGCCTGGCGGCCTACAATGCGGGCTCCGTTCCCGTCGCCCGTTGGTTGCCGACGAATTCAATGGATGCGGATATCTGGATCGAGAACATTCCGTACGGCGAAACCCGAAGCTACGTGCAGCGTATCGTGGAGCACATCGTCGCCTTCGCTTGGGTAAGTGACGTCGAACCGGCACGCCTTGCGGTTCTACTTCCACCGGTTGATACGGCGTTGTCGGCCGTGCCGTTTCCTCCGCCCGCGCCGATTCCGAATCCTTAACGGGCTACGGATCCGGTGCGGAACGCGCAGGTATCCGAGTGTCGCTGGAGATCGGCGCACCGGCTTCTGAAACTGACGTGCCAGAGGGCGCTGCAGTGCAGGTCGTTCATTGGACAAACCGCGTTCGACATATAGACTATCTAGAGAATTCCAAGCAAGGCCGTCATCCAGGGCAGCGATAGCTCGGCTCGGGGTACGATCTCGCAACAGGGCAGGGGGTCCGTGGACGCCACCAATCTCTTCAGTGCCTGGCTACAACCGCACTACTTGACCTGCCAGCGCACAGCGCGAGAGAAAACTTAGCCGGTCTGCCGGCGCCCTCTGACACCGATGGGGGCGCATGCCGTCGCGAAAGCTGATTGGGATCGTGGAGTAATTGCGGACATGACTTGCGTAACAGATCCCGCCAACTGGGTTGACTACGCCGCACGCCATCACCCGAGCCAGCTATTCCTAAAGACCCCGGCAGGCCAGCACTACAGCTACGCGTCGCTTCGCGACGAATGCGGCCGCTTCATTGCAGCGTTGCTGCGGCGCGGCGTCGTACCGGGCGAGCGCGTCGCGGTCCAAATAGACAAATCCGCGGAGGCAGTGCTGCTCTATGTCGCATGCCTGCGCATGGGCGCTGTGTTCGTGCCGATTAACGCTGCCAACACGCCGAATGAGGTTGATTATTTTCTGCGCGACTCGCAGCCGCGAGTTGCGGTCATCCGTCCGGCAGATCGAGCGGTACTTGAACCGCTGGCGGAACGCGCCGGGGTTCACCACGTCGAGACACTCGGGGCTGACGGCGAGGGGTCCCTGCTCAAACTGGCTCAGGCTTCCGGCTCATACGGCGAATCCTTGCCGAGCGTTGCGACGAACTTGCTCGCGGCGATAGTGTACACGTCTGGTACCACCGGCCGGTCAAAAGGCGCGATGCTGACGCGCGCCAATCTTGCGACTAATGCGGCCGTGCTGGTCGACGCTTGGCGATTTACCAGTCGCGATGTCCTGTTGCACGCGCTGCCGCTGTTTCACATACATGGACTCTTCACCGCCATTAATACCGTGCTCGCCTCGGCGTCGAGTCTTTTACTGCTGCCGAAATTCGATGCCGCGATTACGGTTCGACACCTGCCGGAGTCGACGGTCTTTATGGGCGTTCCCACGCATTACTCGCGCCTGCTGCAGCAAGCCGGTCTTAATCGCGCCGCAACAGCGCGCATGCGCCTGTTCGTATCAGGATCGGCGCCTTTGCTCGCTGAGACGCACCACGAATTTTTCGAGCGAACCGGCCACGCTATTCTCGAACGTTACGGCATGACCGAGACCCTGATCAACACGTCGAACCCCTATGACGGTAAGCGACTGTCGGGCTCGGTTGGAAGAGCTCTACCGGGGATTGCGATCCGCGTTTCAGGCAGTGAAGGTGGCAGCAGTGAGCTCGCGGCCGATGCCATGGGCGCGCTTGAGGTCACGGGGCCGAATGTTTTTGCAGGCTATTGGGGGGATGCTGATCGGACGCGCGCCGAATTCACCTCGGACGGCTGGTTCAAGACGGGAGATCTCGGCCGCATTGATCCCGAGGGCTACGTACATATCCTGGGCCGCGCCAAAGATCTCGTGATCAGCGGCGGATACAATGTGTATCCGAAGGAAGTCGAGGCGGAATTGGATGCGCTGACCGGCGTGCTGGAAAGCGCCGTGTTCGGTGTGCCTCACCCGGATCTCGGCGAAGGGGTTACTGCGGCAGTCGTGGCGAAATCCGGAGCCGCATTGTCAGAGGCTGAAATTATCAGATCCGTCCAGGCGCGACTGGCCCGCTACAAGGTCCCGAGACGCATTCTCATTGTCGATGAATTACCACGCAACACCATGGGCAAAGTCCAGAAAAACGCGTTGCGCGCGACTTATGCGTCGCTCTATCGCGTAATTTGAATGCCTGCTTCGCGGGTTGGCGCGGGCCAGCACGAGTCTAGGCAGTGACGAGGAGGGCGTTATGACTGAAGTGTCGCAATCACTGGCCGCGCCGCACGTGCCGCTCACGTCGGCGCAGATTCGCGGGTTCTGGGCCGCCTGGTCGGGCTGGACCCTCGATGGTATGGACTCGTTCATCTTCGCGTTAGTGCTTGCCCCCGCGCTGACGGAGCTTTTGCCAAAATCCGGAATGGACGGTTCGCCAAGCCACGTGGTCTTCGCAGGTTCTGTACTATTTGCCGTGTTTCTGGCTGGCTGGGGCAGCTCTTTCGTGTGGGGGCCCCTTGCCGATCGGTGGGGCAGGACTCGGACACTCGCCGCAGCGGTGGCCTGCTATGCCCTGTTCACTGCCGCCGCGGCGCTGGCGCAAAATGTCTGGGAGTTGGGGGTATTTCGCTTTCTCGCCGGGGTCGGAATCGGCGGCGAGTGGGCGCTCGCCGGTACGTATGTCGCCGAAGTATGGCCCGAGTCGCGGCGCAAAATGGGCGCCGGGTACCTGCAAACCGGTTATTACGTTGGATTCTTTTTAGCTGCGGCTCTCAACTACACGGTCGGCGCCAGCTTTGGTTGGCGCGCCATGTTCCTCTGCGGCGGCGCGCCCGTGCTGCTGGCATTCTACATGCTCTCGCGCATCAGAGAATCGGACCGATGGTCCCAGGCAGCCCGGTCGGCGCCGCGCCTGAGTCCGCTACGACAGATCTTCGCCGGCGAGTATCGCCGCCGCACCATCTTGAATTCTGGCCTCGTGACGGTTTCGATTATCGGGCTGTGGGCTGCGGCCGTGTATGAGCCTTCCGCAATTGTCACGCTTGCGAAGAGGGCGGGGCATAGCGCCGTGGAGGCTACGCGCCTTGCCTCGTTTGGTACTGGACTCCTGTCGATTGGTACTTGTCTGGGCTGCCTCGCGGTACCGTTGTTCGCGGAGCGCCTGGGCCGACGCTGGACTCTGGCGCTCTTCTTTCTTGGTATGGCGATTTGTATCTGGTTGTCTTTTGGCTGGGCATTTTATGTGCCTGACGGTTTGGTGCTCTTCATCGGCAGTTTGTTCCTCCTCGGTGTCTTTGGCGGCAACTTCGCCATGTACAGCCTGTGGTTGCCGGAACAGTATCCGACCGCCATACGTGCCACTGCCTTTGCATTCGTGACATCCTTCGGGCGATACATTGGTGCCGGCGTTAATTTTCTGATTGGTGCCGGGGTGCACAGCTACGGGAGCATGGGAATCCCGGTCGCCACAACAGCACTCGCGTTTCTAGTCGGCCTGGCGCTACTGCCGCTCTGCCTCGAGACGCGGGGCGATAAGCTCCCCGATTAAGGCAAGACGCCGCTGCTCGAATCTTGATCAGCGGAAGTGAACAACCGCATGTGACGTGTTGGTGCGCTCACCGCGTGATCGCCGCGGGGCGAAACGGTCAGCGGCGTTTAGTTGCCGACCGTTGGGGTGCAGTAGGGGGAGGATTCATTGACTCCATACCAACTGGACGGTATCATACCAACAAGTTGGTATTTCCAGTTCCCATGGCGACCCAGCACGAGTCGAAGAGCAAGCTCCTGAACGCAGCCCTACACGTCGTCAAGGCCAAGGGATACGCGGCTACAACGGTCGATGACATTTGCCGACACGCAGGGGTCACTAAAGGCAGCTTTTTTCATCACTTTAAGAGCAAGGACGAGTTGGCGCTTGGTGCTGTCGACCATTGGAGCGCCCTCACAAAGGCTTTATTCGCCGCGGCTCCGTACCACAAGGCTAGTGATCCTCTGGACCGGGTGCTCGGCTACCTCGATTTCCGCGGCGCGATATTGACCGGGAAACTGCCCGACTACACCTGCCTGCTCGGCACTCTGGTTCAAGAAACGTACGCGACGCATCCGCAGATCCGATCTGCCTGCGATCTCGGCTTGTCTGCGCACATCATGGAGTTGACGCGCGATATCGAAGCGGCCAAGAAATGCTACGCGCCGCGGGCGTTGTGGAGTGCGGAGAGCGTTGGCTACTTCATCCAGACCGTCCTCCAAGGGTCTTTCATCTTTGCCAAGGCCACGCAGAGTTCCGAGGTCATACGAGAAAATCTGATGCATGTTCGCCGCTATCTAGGCGTTCTTTTCAATCGCAGTCCCGATCGAAAGGAGAAATCATGAACACCGGCACAAGTCCCAACGGCGTTCAGACGTAATAGGTTTTAAGTCTTGAGCAGGCCACTCGTTTGCATCGCGTGGCACGACACCCGTGCGCGTCGCGTGATGCTGCAGGCCGCACGGTCGTGCGGCGGATGGTTAGGGGCGGCGCGGCATTCGGAAGTTGCGCGAAACCGCACCCCTGCAGGCAGCACGGCCGGCAGAGGTGCGAATCGCAGCGCTTATTTGGGCTCGCCTTCGGCGGGCTTCTTGGTCGCGGGAGGAGCCTTGGGCGGCTTCGGCGCGTTCGGCTTGGGCGCATTGGGCTTGGGCGCGTTCGGCTTAACCGCGTTGGGTTTCGGCGCGTTGGGGTTAACCGCATTGGGCTTGGGCGCGTTGGGTTTCGGCGCGTTGGGGTTAACCGCGTTGGGTTTGGCCGTCGCTGCGCCGCCGGTGGGGTTGCGTTTTTCCACTGCCATGGCCGGATGCGGTGCTGCCGGGGTACCTGTTGCGCCATGAGCGGCCACGACTCCGGGCGCGTGAAATGCGGCCGGTTTCGGTGTGGCAGCAATGGGAGGATGGCCTCCGTTAGCCTTGGCGAGCAGCGCAGGGTTTTTGGCCGCTTCCTGGACATGCGTCCGCTGCAACGGGGTCGGCGGCACATGCGGTTCGCTGCCAGCGGCGCGTTCCTGAGGCGTAGGTGCTGCATGGATCCCGTTGGCTCCGCCGTTGAAGCTCACCCTATTGGTCGTGTTATTGCCGACCGTTTCGTTGTAGGTGTTATGCACGATCGACACGTTGACGTGCGTCACCGCCGTGTTATAGGCAAACGAATTGCCGACCCAGCGCCCGCCGGCAAATCCTACGCCGACATAGCCGAAGCCGTAATTGACGCCGCCATAGAAGCCGACGTGGGGCCCCCAATAGCCGACGTTGAATGCGTACACTCCGCCAACGAAGCCCCAGTAACCCGGCGTCCAAAGCAGGCCGACGCGCGGTGGCTCCACCCAGGTTCCAGGCACCCAGAAATACCCGGCGGGCGCGAAAGCCCAATAGCCGGGAGTCCACAGATAACCCGGCTCCGGTACCGGCGGTTGCTCGTACTCCGGCAACGGCGGCGGCGGTTCAGTGGCTTGCACTGCGACATCGGCATCCGCCGCAGCGGCCGCGGGCGCGGGTGCCGGCGGGGGCGGCGGGGGCGGCGGCACATAGGCTCTGGGGGGTGGTGGTGGCGGCGGTGCAGCCACGACGCAGGCGCCAAGCAGGATCGCCGCTGACAGCATCACTGCCACTCCGTGTAGAGGCAGAGTAAATGATTGCAATTTATTCAATGATTTCGCCATGTTGCCCGCCATGCTGGGTTTGTTACGCAGAGTACGCAGTCATCTGCTTTCCTGAAATGCATAACGTCACAGTTTGAGAAAGGCTTACAACCGTGACACGAAAGTCGCCCGACGACACGCTGCGCCAGCGTCTGCCAAGCGTGGATCCGACCAAGGCCAAAAATGCAGTCGTGAGTTTCGCGCAACTACGGCGCGGAGTCGAGTTACAGTCACTTAAGGTCACGGGCGCCGAATGCCTCGATTTTCGCGCGCCGACCCCCACCGATTCGGGGCCATTGGGCGTCAAATCCGCTCTCCGATTCGGTCGGGTGTCGCTTTGCACCGACGTCGGTGCGGCCCGCGTCAATGCCTGGCGAATGATGGGCGATCCCGCAGCGAGCAAATCGACTCGCGCGCAAGTCCGTAACGGCGCTCCGCAAGGCTAACGACCAGGATGAAATCGTGGTGCTGGGCGCCGACAGGAATCAGTCTGGGCGGTTCCGACGAATGCGCGACGTCGGCGTCGCGCGAGCGCGGCTCACCGGCTTCTCAATATTGGGCAAAGTCGCGTCGCAAGTCGGAGGCCTCGCTCACGGCCGGCGGATCGGCGTGCGCGGCACCCGTTACTTCTTACATGGGAATGTGCGTTGTAATGCCCGCAATAGGATCAATTCAATGGGGTCGTCGTCGCGCCACGAGCCTTTGGTTGGCACTCCATCCCTGATCTGACGGTCCAGCAAGGCGAGATAGTTTTCTTCGTTCAGCGGCAGGTCCGGGTTGCAAAAGAGGGGTTCTTTGTTCTCGGCCTGCAGCGCTGAATTGGCCCAGAGGAAGGCATTGCCGACTCCATCAATGTAATTCTGTAGGGATTCTATGCTGTCTGCTTTTCGGGCGGCCTTGTATGCCTTCAGAGGCATGCCTAACGCGGGAGTTGCTGCCAGCAGCACAGACGCAACGCAGGACAGAAGTAGTGGCTTCATGGATTTACCTCGATAGAGGATGTTATGTCGGGGCTATCACCTTTTCAATTGAGCTCCGCCTCGACTCAGCCTCTATTGAGTCGCTTCATGTTGACAGACCATCGCCGGAGTTGCAGCAGCTATGAGCATTGATCCCGATCCCTAACACGGTGCTTTTGGATCCGCCGCGGCCGCAGGCGCTTTCGGTTCCTTTGCTTCGGGGGGCGCGGGCGTCTGCGGTGCTGCAGCGAGCGGCACACTCAGGCGGCTGAGATGCATGTCGTCGTGGAAAATCTTGATCCGCGCGACGCGCGCATCCTGCAATTTCTCGTACCCGACGCGTGCGCCGGTGTTGTAATTTTTCTGGTAATTAGGTGAATTAAGCGGAGCGACGGTCAGACGCAGCCGCGCGCCCGCGGGAATTCGCCATGCCGTCCAGTTGAACTCGAATGGGATCTCAACTATCCGGCCAGCTTTGAGCAGCTCCTCCTTGAACTGCGAGTTACGAAATCGGGCGCGCCGGATGTCTTCACCGAGCCGAACGGCAGACCCGTCGGGCAACACCATCAATACCTGTGCCCAAAGGTCGAAGTCCGGCGCGTCTGCTTCACATTCGAGGAGCAGGCGCATGTGGCCCGCTATCTCGGTATCGCGAGTGAATGGGTCCGAGTGGAACGTGATCGCTCGGCGTTGAAAGGCGCGGAACTGACTCGTCGCCCCCTCATGCGCGGCGTACTTGGTCATCTCGAGTTCCGGTAGCTCGCGGGGGTCGCTGACGATGATGGCGGGCGGATCGGTGTGCGAAGCTTTGTCTGCGAGACTCCCCGAATGGAATACATCCCGCGGGGTTCCGACGGCATCAGCCAGGAAAAAGACCAGCGTTCCACCGGCCGAAGCCTCTTCGAGCGTATGTGCATACCGCCATTCGTCGGCGCCCATCATGAAGTAGGTGACGCGGTCGCGTAGCAAAGCGGGCAGCGGGCCGCGACCGAGGGCGGCGTCGTACCAGTCGCCGTGCAGCTTCTCCATGTCGATCACGGCGGCGGCAGGCAGCGATATGCCCTCGATCTCCTGGGTCGGACTCTGCGTACCCGAGTGATCCCACGGCCCGATGATGAGATAGTGTTGGGCGACAGCCGCGGCCGGCGCATTTGCAATGTGGCGGCGATAGTAGCGCAGCGCTCCGGGCTGGTCGTCGTCGTAGTATCCGGTGGCGGAAAGTACGGGTGTGCGCATCTGCGCGTAATCCTGCACCTTCGGCTCGGCTGCCAAATTGAACGCCTCATCGCCGACGTGGTCGAGCCACATATCAAGGAAAGACAATCTCCGTCCTCGCTCATCGATCATCCACCAGTCATCCGCGGCAACGCCCAGAGCGGCGTCGAGGTCCCCGAAGGGGCGGTGAGCCGCGTACTGCTCAAGGAGCTTGCCTCCCCAATAATCGTGGTTGTTGATGAACCCCGTGTTGAGCGAGCGTCCCGATACATAGCCCATCATGACGGCCGACCACGCCTGCGGTATCCCATTGGTATTTGGCACATCCCAGCCCGGATAAATCGCGACATACGGGGCGATCGCGGCAAGATGTGGCGGGTGCTGCGCGGCCGTGCGCCATTGAGTCATGCCGACAAACGAGCCACCGTACATGACGACGCGACCGTCACTCCAAGGCTGTGCTGCAATCCATTCCACCAGATCGTAGCCGTCGCGTCCGACCTGCAGGCCGAGATTCTCGCTCTTGGAGCCGCCGGAGCGTCCCCGGCCACGCACCAGTGCGCGTACAAACACGTAGCCGCGCCGTGTGAAATTGGCCGGGGAGTCTGCATGGCGCCCGCCATCGATGTCGTACTGGGTCAGCGTCAGAACCGCTGGTACCTTTTCCTTGAGATGCGACGGTTTGGAGATCCAAGTCTCGAGCTCCGTGCCGTCGCGTGTCGGCACCATGCGGCTCATTTCGATGTCGTAGCCCGGACCTACTGCGGCGGCGGCGGCTGGCGCCGCCTCGACGGCACTGGTCGCCGCTGCCAGCGACGCCATTAACAGCAGCCTGGCGCTTATCATATGTATGAGTATATGGATGGTTCTGTTCACGCCTAGGCTCCAATTGTCGGTTTGCGTTATGGCGGAGGGTTTCGGCCATGACCATGCACGAGCGCCACCGACTCGGAATACGCACGCAAAATAATGCAGTCGCATCAGGCTGCCAGCGGATTTGGTACCAGCGTATGTCGCGCGCGTCGCTACCTCAACGCCGAGGCGGTAGTATGCTTTTGCTAGGCGCCGAAGACAAAATCCCTTAGCGCTTGCCGCTCCCGGTTACTCAATCTCAACAGCGGCGGGACCGATGACCGCGAAGCTGCACGCAAGATGCGCAAGATTGGAGCGCCCGAGCGGGCGCACCTGCGCGGATAAATCGCACCCGCCGACGTGATTCGCTGCCCTCAGGGCAGATCCAGCAGCGCTCCGAACGTGCCGGGAGTCGTGGCGCTTTGCAATAGCACGCCGGGGTGGGTCGTCACCACGCCGTCTACAGTCGGGTTGGTCACGCCATTACTGACCACGATGTCCGGCTTGCCGTCGCCATTGATGTCGGCGACCGCGATTTCATTCGCACCGGGCGCCGAATAAACGGTCGCTGGCAGGAATTTGCCCGGATTGGCCGGATCGTGCAGCAGCACGGTGACCGTCTGTTGGCCGCCAATGACAATGTCGAGGTGGCCATCACCTTGCAGGTCCGTGACGATGATAGATTGCGAAAGATCCTGTGCGGCGATCGAATAGCTGACCGGCGCCGCGAAAGTGCCGTGAGCTGATGCGACCTGCAGCAGCACATTTACTGTAGGGCTTCCTCCGGTCGGCCCCGGGTCGGTGATGATGAGGTCATTGAGCCCGTCACCATTGACATCGGCAATGGCAATGATGTTTGCGCCTTGCACATTCTGATTTGCGGTCTGCGTGAATACGCTCACCGGCGCCTCGTATGTAGTGGCCGAGGCAGCGCCGGTGTGCATGAGCACTTTGACGCCGACGTTATCGGCAAGCGCAATGTCCGGAGCGCCATCGTCGTTCAGATCCGCGACCGCCACCCAGTTAGCGCCACCCGAATACAGGCTGATTGGCGCGGCAAAAGTCCCCGGAGAGGTCTGCACGAAAAGAGACACATTGAAGTCGGCGGAAACCAGGTCCGGGAGTCCGTCACCATTGACGTCGGCAATCGCCACCTGCGATGCCCCCGGGCTTGGCAGGACGAGCGGTGTGTTGAAGGTACCGGGGCTCAATTTATCGTTGAGGAATACGCTGAGTGCGCCATCATCGGCGCTGACCGAGACGACGTCCTTCAGGCCATCGCCATTCAGGTCCGCGGTGGCGAGATACAAGGGGTTATTACCATCCGGCGTCAGCGTCGCAGATGCGTACTGCCCCGCGGCGGTCGCGAGATAGAGCTTGAGGTTCGAAGCATTCGGCGCCGACGGAGGTACCAACGTGCTGAGAGCTACTACGTCGGGTAAGCCGTCGGCGTTAAAGTCGGCGCTGACGACACCCAGTGAAATCTCATTCTGCGGAACCGAAGGGCCGCACAGATAACAGTTGTCACCATGGTCGTAGCCACCGCAGCTGGCGAGCAGAACTGGTAGGGCAAGCGTCAGGAGCGGCCGCCATGGCATGGGTGCGCGCCGGGGCGGCTTTTGCAGCGGACTTCTTCGTAAATATGCCATGACTAGCGGAAGAGTTGAGCGCTGCATATGTTCCTCCTGACGGGCATCTTCACGGCTGGTTCCGGTTGGTACGGGCAGTGACCCATTCTCGCCGCGCTCCTCCTGATCAGTGCGCGTGCGAGTTTTCGGTCCACTGCACGCCCCGCGAAACCGGCGGACCAATAGCTTACAACGCGGAGATTTACGTGAGGTTGACCGCAGCTGCGCAGACGGCGGCGCCCGCGGGGCCGGACTCTGCCTAACTCGAGCGTTGGCACGGGGCAAGACCCTTGATTGCGGTCAGAATTCACCCAAAGACCCTTGATCGCGCAGCTGTAGCACGAGCGCATCAGTGACGGTCGCGACGGGTGCGGTGGAAGTCTCTAACCCAACCCTACCGGGTCGTCGCTGGCGGACCCCCCTGCGCAGGGCCGCGTCTTACGCGCCGCCTTCATTTGTTAACTGGAATCTCGATATAGCTGCTGCTGTACCAACGGATCTTCAGGGGAATCCTGCCGGCGTCGATGGATTCTTCGCTTACATCGGCTCCGGTTCCATAATTGATCTCCCGATCTGGCCGCTTGTTGACGCCGAGCACCATGACGACGCGGCTGCCGGCCTGGAGCCTGCGGCTCGTCAGCCGCTCACTCCTGATCATCAGCTGCTGACGCTCGCCGGCCTTTAGGAGGTGCCGATGAACACGGTCAGGCACGTAGCTCGCGCGGAATTCGTAGGCTGGATCGAATAGGCGCAGGTACTCGCCGCTTGGCAGAAGTTCGTAGAGCGCGATATTCAGATCCATGTCCATTTTGTTCGTCGTAAAATCAAGCCGGGCAGAAAACAGCCCGGCAAACTCGGTCATGTGTGACAGCGGCTCGCTTACATATGTGACGGCGTTGTGACTCTGGAGAGTGCGGCTGATGACGGCCGCCGGCGCTGTCCAGTCGGCATCACTGCGGTCCGCCAGGTTTACAATCTGTCCCAGGAATGCGCCGTCCGAGCTCTGATGGCGGGCCAGCCGATGGCCCTCGCCATCGCGCGCCGGGTCTAGATAGAATCGCAGCGACCCGGTGGCCATGCCCGCGAGCGATGCGGCATGCCGCCATTCGTTGGCGCCCATGACTTCGTAATTGACGCGGCCGTTCAGCAGGTCGGGCTTTGCGCCGTTCTTGAAGATCGAGTCAAACCACTGATAGCGCAGCTCGCGAAGATCTATGAGCGCGGCCGGGTCGACTGGATACCCCTGCAGAGTCGCGAGCGGCCCATGTTGCATGACGTTGTCGTCATAGGGGCCGATCAGGAGGGTCTGCTTGGCGTGCGGTTCGAATTGATGATGCTGTGCGAAGTAGTAGAGCGCGCCGACTTCACCGTCGGCAAAGTAGCCGGCGATCGTTAGCACCGGTATGTCAATCTGAGCAAATTCTTCCCGGTAGGGGACGAGCTTTTGCCAGAAACGATCATAGCTCGGATGGTTCAACCAGCGCTGGAAGACTCGATTATTGCCACCGTGTACACGCCCGATGTCGCGGTATGACCTGCCGCTCTTGTACCAGGTTTCATCAAGGGCGCGCCATTGCGCGTCGTCGTTGCAGCTCTTTTCATCCGCCGCATTGGTATGGGCTGCGCAGTAGCTGAACCGATACGCGGAATTGCGGAAGATATTGCCCTCCAGAGGAGCATTGATTCCGGGTGCGGTGGCGGCCGACGTGGCGATCGCCCGCAGTGCGGCCGGCAACTGCTTGGCAGCAGCCCATTGGACAAAGCCACTGTAGGTGCTGCCATACATTCCGATCCGGCCATCGCTCCACGACTGCCTGGCAATCCAATCGATTACCGCCCGCGCATCGTCACCGTCGTTCTGATAGGGGACAGTGCTGTCCGGACTGTTGGCCTTGCCACGAATGTACGCGACCACTCCCGCATAGCCATGAGCCGCACACTCCTTGGCGTAGTTTTGTGCGGAGACGTCGAGCGTGAGCTCGAGGAGCGTTGGCAATGATTTGACGGCAGCGCGCGGACGCACCAGCACGGCGGAAATACTCCTGCCGTTGGCTGTCGCAATCGGGACGTCCGTCGCCGTCATGTAACGGCGGTGATCATCCTCGGTGTCGAGGGCATCGATCAGCGGGCCGAAGTTGCGATAGGCATCGAAGGTCAGGTACATCCGGATGAGCTCGACCGCGTCCGGCAGGGCAATCGTGCCTTTGCTACGCCGCTCGTCAAACGCCCTTTGCAGGTCTGTCTGCAGTACCGACAGGGGCATGCGGAACTGCTTGAAGAGCGCGTACGCATCGGGATTGTTGAGCAGCAGCAGCACGTCCTGGAATGACTGGGTGAAGGCTTGCGGGAACGATACCCGGTCTTGCGCCTCGATGGCCCGCGCACGCACATAGATGTCGGATACCACCTCGCTGCCGCCAAGCCGATCGGGATAGGCGTTTTGGCGCCGCTCGCGCAGCGACTGCTGCGTTGCATACGCGGCCGCGTAGTCGCCCGAAGTCAGCTGCAGCGCGGACAGATTCGCTAGATAGCGCTCAACATCATTTTCCTGATACACGGGCAGGATGCGCACGGCGAGGTCGCGCATGATCGCCGGCGTTGCTGAGTCGCCGGCGCTACCCGGGGGATGAAATTCGAACTGTTGCGCGGTGGCCGCGCCGTGTCGGAACGCCAGAATCAACAGCAAGCAGAGCGAATTTGCGATCCGGGCGATCGGCGGCCGCGACGCTGGCGAGCGCCCTGATGTTGCGCGGCGAGCCGTCCAGGGCACTGCGCCGGCCGGTTGCGCGCTGCACGCGCCGGCATAGTGTCGGCCGCGGGGATCGGGCATGTTCATTGGTTGTTGATCGCCGCAGCCCGCTGCGCAGCGGCTGTGCGGCCGTGAGCGAGCGTGCGTATCGCAGGAGCCTTGACCAGATGCAGCACGCGAGTAAAGAGCGGATCGCGCGCCTGAGCGGCGCGGCCAATGTTGATTATGGTGGTGCCCGCAAGTTCGTGGGCCAGAACGTCGATCACACGCTCGAGCGCCTCGTCGTCCAGTGAGCCGAGCGTGTCATCGATCAGCGCCCAGCGTGGCTTCTGCAGCACGATGCGGGCGAAGGCGAGGGACAGTTGCTCATCCTGACTCAGTTCGCGGTCCCAGCGGCGGGTCGCGTCGAGCATGGGTTCGAGACGCTCGAGGCCGAGTCGGGCGAGCGCTTGTGCGAAGGCGTTGGCTGCGAAACTTTCGACTTTTAATGGATAGGCAAGAACCTCGCGCAGCGTGCCGCGGGACAGATAGGGTGTGCCGCGCGGCAGATAGAACATCTCCTCATCCTTCGGGCGCGTAATGCGCCCGGTCCCGTACGGCCATAGGCCGGCCAGCGCCCGAAACAGCACGGTCTTCCCGGTTCCTTGGGCGCCTACGATAAGGATGCGCTCGCCGGCTGTGACGACTACCTTCCTCTCTTTGAGCATGTCGCACCCGGCAGGCGATACGATCTCCAGATCATCGATCGTTATCGTTCCGGGGTCGCCCTCGGCGTAGGCGATGCGGCTTTCAAGCTCCGGCGGCCCATCGGAAGCCGTAATCAAGGCGCGACGGAAGCTTGCGACTCGCAGCAGGGTTGCGCGCCAATCCGCGATCACGCTGAAATTGTCCACAAACCAGCGCAGTGAGGACTGCGCCTGAGTGAAGGCCGCGGCCGCCATCATCAGGCCGCCGAAGGAGATCTTGCCGGAGAAATACAGCGGCGCCGCGACGAGTATTGGCGCGACGATCGTGATCCAGCCAAACCCTGCGGTGACCCAGGTGAGATTGGTAAGCCCCACGACGAGCCGGCGCGTCGCGGCCAGGACGTTGGCAAGATGCAGCTCGACGCGTTGCCGCTCGTGCGCTTCCCCCGCGGCCAGCGATATGCCGTCGAGGTGCTCATTGATGCGCACCAGCGAAAAGCGCAGGTCGGCCTCGCGCGCGTAACGTTCCGCATTGCGGTTGATGAGATCGCGCCCGACCCAGTAGCTCAGCAGCGAGCCCACGGCTGCGTAGATAATGGCAGCCCACAACATGAATCCCGGGATGGCATAGTCGATATCGCCGATACGGAAAGCGAAGTCTTTCGAGAGTATCCAAAGTACGCCAGCGAAGGTGGCGAACAGGATCGAAGCCTGCACCAGGCCGATGCCAAGGTCGGCCGAAAGATCGCACAATTTGCGTGCATCCTCGTGCATGCGCTGATCCGGATTGACGCCCATCGGGCCCGCGTGAGCGAGCCAGAAGGCGCGGCGCGGCAGCATCCAACCCTGCACTAGGTCGTGTACGAGCCCCTCGCGGAGTTTGAGTTTCACCAATTCAGTGAGCCATCGCTGCGCGACGTTGAGAATCAGTACGGTTCCGGCAATCAGGAAGAAGATGCCGAGCTGCACCAGAAACTCGCGCAGGTCGCGGCGCGACAGGGCGTCAAAAAAGGGTTTGTTCCAGCGATTGAGGACAATCTGACCGTAGGCGGTGGCAATGACGATGACAACGACAGCCGCTACTAGCCATATGAGCGTCTTGCCGACCGGCGAGCCCAGCAGCGCGCGCACCATCATGCCAAGCTGGCGCGCCAGGCCCGAATGAGCAGCCTCCTCGCTCTCGGATGTGGCACCACCAGCGATGTCTTCGGGGGACTGCATTAGCCTTTTTTGCGCTTCCTAAACGTGCATCACAAGGTATCGTTGCTGCGCCCCGGGTTATTGCCGTGGCCGCTTGTTTACATGGTAAGCCAGGCGAGTCGCTAAGCGCCCCCCTCAACCGTAGCGGACATGATGCAGATGATCGCAGCAGGAGCATTGACGAGCGTCACGGAATCCCGGTCGAAGCTCGAATACGAGATCCCGTTAAGAGTCACGCTCGCGAGCGCACCTGGCAGCGGCGGGCGCAAGACGAGCTTGGCAGTGAGCTCATTTGCGATCTCGAATCGCAGCGTGTGGGCATCGAGCCTGCGCAGGGAAAAGCTTAAGCTGCCGTAAACAGTGGCCATGCGAGTGACGTGCACACCCTCGCCCGTGAGCCATTCGGGTGCGAGGCCGGCTGCCAGAACCAGCGCGTGATCGGATGCGCGTTCGTAGGCGAAGAGACTGCGCACCGCGAGCACATACTCGGCGGCGATCCAGGTGTGCGGCAGGTCTCCCAGATGCGCAGGCGCCCTGGGGTCGCGCCACGCAATTTCCGGCCACTGATTCCAAGGGACTGGACGACGGTCGGCGAGAAAGAATCGCAACAGCTCCAGCGCCGCGTCGCGCCGCCCAAGGTGCACGAAGGCGCCGATAATGCGGATTTCGTAGGGGGTGTAGTTCTGCCACTCCAATGCGCCGCTGCGTTTGCGGCGCCAATCATAGAGGTACCTGTCAAAGGTTTGTTCAACGGCGCCACGGTTGAGCCCGTCGAGCATGTCGAGGAATGCAATGGCATTCGCGGTCGAGGTCGGATCGAAGTCCGCCCACTCGATGCTGCCGGGAATGTAGCTGAGATTGCGCAGCTCGCGGGTCCTTTCGATCGAGGCAAACAGCGCAGCCGCGAAACGCGTGACCAGCGCCTGCCAGCGCCCGCCTACGTCGACTTTACCGAGCATGCGCGCCAGGTCGACCGCATCGCGCAGACCGCCGAGCGCCCAGAAGTCGTCCCAGTACGAATGCACCGGCTGGGCGAGATAGCCCTCGTGGCTCACTGAAATCGGCAGCAGGCCATCCGCTTCCAACAACCCCTCAATGCAGCTAACCGCCTTTTCAACGCAATTCCACAACTCTCTCACGAGCGCATCATCCGCGCTGAAACGATAGTAATCGGCGATCAGCGCGATCAGCTGCCCGTGGCTATCGTGCTCGATGAGCCAATCCGGCCCGGTGGCGTCGACGCAGCAAGGCACGAAACCGTCCGCGCGCTGATACGGCGCATACCAGCGGATAAACTCGCGCACCTCGTCGACCCGTCCCATGCGCAACAGCGCTGCACTCATGATCGTGCCATCACGGATCCAGGAGCGCGTGTAACGTCGGGGCCCGGGCTGCAGCGCAGGCCCGGAGCGGGTCACGAGTACGTGCGCTGTCGCTGTGAGGGCGGCGCGGACGACATCCATAGCCCAGTCGCTGCCGCTCCACTGCGTCACTGGGAGCCGCGCGTCCCAATTGAATGGCGGTTCATCGACGAGTCTGGCGGCCTCTGCGGGCAAGCAGGCGATGACGATTTCGCCGCGCTCACAAGCCTGCAGCGACAACTCAAAGGACAGCGTCCCCTGCACAAACCCAAAGGCGTCATGCACCTGCTTTGTCGACGGCAGAGTCCCCGCGTCGAGATAGGCTGCGATGCAACCTGCGTCGAAGCTCGTCGCAGCGAATGCCATTGGTGCGGTAGCCGGCACGAGGAGCGTCGTATGGTTGACGTGCACGGTGCCCGCGCGCCACGCGAGGTCGTGGATGCGGCTCACGCCGCCTAATCGGCCGAAGCGCTGCCAGGGTGGCGTCACCTGAAAGGGTCGCAGCAGCACGAACAAGTTCGCACGCAGCGGCGCGCGCGTCAAATTTTTGAACCCGTAACGCACGCGCAAAAGGCCGCTTGCGCTGGTCTCGGCTTTGATGTCGAGGCGCCAGTTCGCGGTTTCCCAGCTTGTCGCGGGCACGGGGAGATAGCCCTGCCCGAGCTCCTGTCGGGCAGTGACGTCGGCCCAGGTGTAGAGACGCCCGGCGACCCGCACCATGGGCTCGATCGAGAACGAACCTGGAGCTGCCTCGACCATGCCTTCTTCGTTCATGAGCGCGCACTGCGTGCCGTTTGCGATGCCGCTGGGCGTCCAGAAGCTCTGCTCGCGATGCAGCCAGCGCGGGTGCCAGCCGCGCGGCTCGCATTTTGCGATGGTGTGCCAGAAGGCATCGATCGAACGGGAGAACTCGAACGACTGCGGCCGCAAAGCTGCCCCGCCTGAGGGTGCGCTCATTTCCAGGCGCAGGAATCTCACCCGGGTGTCCGGCAGATAGACATAGCTGTGCGTACCGCCGGCGCGCCGCGCCACATGCAGTACGTGCCAGCGACGTCCGCTCATCGAGCCGCGAACGCGAAAGCCGCTGACGGGGGCACTCTCGAGCCAATCAACGATCAGTCCGCCGAGCCTACGTGGCTCGATCCAATCAATCGCAATCCAAGGCTGCGCGTCGTCAGCTTGTGGTTTCCAACCGCTTCCCGTGAGCGCGCTCTCCGCGGGGAACCCGGTCCGCGCACTGGAGGCGTTCACGATTGGCAGCGCAGTAGAGCTGCAGTCTTCGATCACGAGGCCGGTGATCCAGAGCGTTCCGGCTCCGCCGCTGCCTGCGACGACGGCGATCTCGATGGCGCCGAGAGCCGCCATGACGCCGCCGCCCGCCGGACCCCAGGCGAATTCCATCTCGCGGCTCGCGGTTTTCGTCAGTTTCCACCGCGCCGGAAAAGCAAAATTGCTCCTGACGTTGCGCCACACGTTCTGACCCGTGGCGTCCACGAGCTTGAGCTCGAGATTGTTCAGCGCCCCGCGGCCGCGCAGGCGCAGACGCAGCATGTATTCCTCCGGCATGGCGCGCGCGACGACGCGTCGCGCAACGACAAAGCCGCCGCCGCCTTTGAAGTCAAAATCCATCCGCAGCGCAGAGCCGGCGCGCGCGCGCGCGGCGGAGAGCTTGAGTTCCGCGTTGCCGGAAGCCACCGCCAGCCAGCTTGATGCGTCCGCAGAGAGGTCGTCGTGTTCGCTCATCAATATGCCGAGTGTGCCGACCGCGAGCTTGGATGGCAAAGCAGCGCTGCGCGTGATTTCCCGCTGCCGTGAGCGCGCAAGCGCGCGCCGCCCAGGCGCCGGCGCGTCCGCGTCCCGGGCTTACGCCAGCGCTCGCGCCCGCAGCGCTGTTCCAGGCGCAGACGGCATAGCGTCAGCCACCCGCCGCGGATTGTTGCACGGGGGGCACGGCACGCGCTCCCTGACGGGCAAGCCGGCGGATCGTTGGATCTTTGATGAGATGCAGGACACGCGCGAAGAGCGCATCGCGTGTCTTACCGCGCCCAATATGGATGATACCGGAGTGCTTCAACTCCGTGGCGAAGATGCTGAGCACGCGCTCGCGGGTGTCGTCGTCGATCGAATCGAGGACTTCGTCGATGAGTACCCACAGCGGCGCGTGCAGCACGACGCGCGCAAAGGCGAGGCCCTGCTGCTCGTCGTCGCTCAACTCGCGGTCCCAGCGCCGCGACGCCTCGAGCAGCGGCACGAGGCGCCGCAACCCAAGGAGATAGAGCGCATCGGTAAACGCCTGCGCGCGAAAGCTATCGACCTTCAGCGGGTAGGCAAGCACCTCACCGAGGGTGCCGGGCGGCAGATACGGTGTGCGCGGCATATACATGAGCCCGCCGCCTTGGGGCCGCGTGATGCGCCCCGCGCCCCACGGCCACAGGCCGGCGAGGGCGCGGAAGAGCAGCGTCTTGCCGGTCCCAGGCTCGCCGACGATGAGCACACGCTCCCCGGCCGTTATTTCTACTGCGGATTCTTCCAGCATGGTGCAGCCGGCCGGGGAGGCGATCTCGAGGTTTTCTAAGGTGATCTTGCCCGGTGCGCCGTCGACGAAGGCAATGCGGCTTTCAACGTCGTGCAGCGTATCGGTGAGGATGACCGCGCGGCGGAAGCTCGCGACGCGCAGCAAAGTCGCGCGCCAATCGGCGATGGTGCTGAAGTTGTCTACGAACCAGCGCAGCGAGGACTGCACCTGATTGAAAGCGCCCGCTGCCATCATGAGGCCGCCGAAAGACAGGTTTCCTGAGAAATAGAGGGGCGCTGCGACGAGAATCGGCGCGACCAGGGTGAACCAGCCATAGCCTGCTGTGACCCAGGTAAGGTTCGTAAGGCCGGTGATCAGGCGGCGCGTCGCGGCGAGCACCGCGGCGAGATCCACTCTGATGCGCCGCGCCTCGTCTGCCTCGCCGGCAGCGAGCGATATCGCGTCAATGTGCTCGTTGACGCGCACCAGGGAAAAGCGCAAATCCGCCTCGCGCGCGTAGCGCTCCGCATTGTTGTCGACCAGGCTGCGGCCCACCCAGTAGCTCAGGAGCGACGCGGAACCCGCATAGATGATGCCCGCCCATACCATATAGCCGGGGATCGCGATGACGTGGCCGGCGACATGAAACTTAAAATCGCTCGACAGCGCCCACAGCACGGCAATGAAAGTGCCGAGCAGGATCGAGGCCTGCAGCAGACCGATTCCCAAATCCGCCGAAAGCTCTGTGAGGTGGCGTGCGTCCTCGTGCATGCGCTGATCGGGGTTCACTCCCATCGGTCCGGCGTTTGTCAGGCGAAAAGCGCGACGCGGCAGCAGCCAATGCTCGACGAGATCCAAGGTCAGGCCCTCGCGTAACTTGAGCTTCAACATCTCGGTGAGCCAGCGCTGTGCTACGTTAAGCACCAGAAGCAACCCAGCGATGACGGCGAACACGCCGAGCTGGATAAGGAATTGGTTGAAGTCACGATGCGACAGCGCATCGTAGAAAGGCTGGTTCCAGCGATTGAGGCGGATCTGCCCGTACGCCGTGACGGCAATGACGACAGACACCGTCGAAGCAAGGAGCAGGAGCACGTTGCGCGCGGGCGCCGCCCACAGGGCGCGGAGCATCGTGCGTAGTTGCGGCACGAGGCGCAAATGGGCAACCTCGTCTTTTGCGGCTGCGTCGCTGACGGTCGCTTCTGATATTTCGCTCATCATGTTCGGACTTCCCTGGAGCACCGCGATCGTGCCATTACTGGACAAGCTGCCATCGGCCAATCGCGACGAGGACGAAAAAAACGCTGTGCGGGCTCATGTCGCAACGCAATCTGGAATGCGGATCTCGTGAGTCCAATAGAAACGCTGCTCAGCGCCATGACGCTGACGGAAAAGCTCGGCCAGCTGACGATGACTTCCGGCGGATATGCAGTCACCGGACCGCTGCGCGAGGAGGATCCAACGGAGGCGATCCGCGCCGGCGCGATCGGCAACATGCTCAATGTGGTCGGGTCGGCCGAGGTGCACCAGCTGCAGCGCGTCGCCGTCGAGGAGTCGCGGCTGGGGATTCCGCTTCTGATCGGATTCGATGCCCTCCATGGACATCGCACGCTGTTTCCCGTGACCTTGGCGGAGGCGTCATCGTTCGATCCGGCCGCCTGGACGCTGGCCGCGAGCGAGTCGGCCGTGGAGGCGAGCGCCGACGGCGTGGCAATGACTTTTGCACCCATGCTGGATGTCTCACGCGACCCGCGCTGGGGCCGCGGAGTGGAGGGTCCGGGAGAGGATCCCTGGCTTGCGGCACGCTTCGCGGAGGCCAAGATTCGCGGCTTTCAGGGCGTGGATCTGGCCGCCGGCGGCGCACTGGCGGCGGTTGCCAAGCACTACTGCGCCTACGCACCGGTGACGGCGGGGCGCGAGTACGCCTCCGTCGACATTTCCGAGCGGACCGTGCGCGAAATTCATCTGCCTCCCTTTGCCGCCGCGGTCGCTTGCGACGTGGCGGCCGTCATGCCCGCGTTCAACGACCTTGCGGGCGTACCGATGACGGCCAATGTCGTCATTTTGCGCGATTGGCTGCGCGGGCGCCTCGGCTTTGACGGCGTCATAGTGAGCGACTACAACGCCATTGGCGGACTCGTCCACCACGGTATTGCAGCGGACCTCACCGCGGCGGCCGCGCTCGCCCTCAACGCCGGCGTGGACATCGACATGATGGCCGGCGCTTATCTGCGCGCTCTGCCGAGTGCCGTGGAGCGCGGCCTCGTGAGCGTGACCCAGATCGATGAGGCCGTTCGCCGCGTACTGACCCTGAAGGAGCGGCTTGGCCTTTTCGCGGATCCGTATCGCCGGGGCTCGATGCCGCAGACCGCAGCGTCCGTCGCGCAGCGCCGCGTGTTGGCACGCGGTTTCGCCACGCGCGCCATCGTGATGCTGAAGAACGAGCGCTCGGTCCTGCCGCTGACAGGAGCCGTCCGCCGCCTCTGCGTGACCGGGCCGCTGGCGGCTGCGGCTGCTGAGATGGGCGGCCCCTGGCCCGCCGCCGCAGATCCGGATGCGCATGTCAGCGTCCTCACAGGCCTTTCCGCCGCGCTGCCCGACGTGCAGATTCTGCATGCGCCCGGCGTTGCGATCGCCGGGGAATCCATGGCGGAGGTGGGCGAGGCGCTCGAGCTTTGCGCTCGGGCGGATGCTGTCCTCGTATGCCTCGGAGAAGCGGCAACCATGAGCGGAGAAGCGGCGAGCCGAACGCACCTGGGTCTTCCCGGAAAGCAGCGGGCGTTCGCGGAAGCCCTCCTCGAGCGTGCCCGAGCACTCGATAAGCGCGTCATCGTGCTGCTCTTTTCGGGACGACCGCTCATCGTGCCGTGGCTTTTCGAGAAGGCCGATGCAGTGCTCGCATGCTGGTTTCTCGGCAGCGAGGCCGGCAACGCCGTCGCCGACGTGCTCACCGGACGCGTCTCGCCCAGTGGACGCACGCCGGTCACCTGGGCGCGGGTCGCGGGGCAGATTCCGATATTTTTTGGCCAGCGGCCCAGTGGGCGGCCCGCCGATCCGAAGGATCATTTCACGAGCAAGTATCTCGATGCGCCGAATGAGCCGTTGTTTGCCTTCGGCCATGGACTCACTTACGGCCGCTTCACCCTGTCGAACCTGCGGGTGAGACCGCAACGCGTGCGCGAGTGCGAGACCATCGATGTGCATGTCGATGTGGCCAATGACGGCGAACGCACGGCAGAGGAGACGGTGTTTCTTTTCACGCACGATCGCGTGGCAAGCGTCGCACGGCCGCTCCTCGAGCTCAAAGGGTTTGGCAAGATTACTCTAGGACCGGGAGAACGCGGGACGGTGACTTTGCACCTGCCGGCTGTGGAGCTGCGCTTCCTCGGGCTCGAGCTCGGTCCCGTGTTCGAGCCGGGCGAGGTGGAGATTCTGGTCGGCCCATGCGCAGATAGATCGCAGCTCCTTAAGGTGAGCATTCAGTTGTTGGCCTGATCTGAGACGCTCGTCATTTGCGGCCATCACGCAACTCTATCGCCGTCGCTGCACAGTGCGATAGCGGACTGCGCGCACGGCCCGTGCCGCATCGTTGCAAACGCAAAGACACTGCGCGGTGCCAATTGCTCGGCGCAGCGTACCAACCGCAGCGCAAGGCCGGCATTGGCCTGGGCGGCAATTCGGCTTGCGCTCGGCGCGTCGACGGAGCCGCCCACCACCGTCGACTGCCTGCCTCATTGCTATCTATTGTTTGTCAAAAACCAGCACGTCGTTGTATGGCGAGCCCTTGGCGGAGGTTCCCTTGCTTGCCAACGTCATGGTTTTGCCGTCTTTGGAGATCGTGCGCGTCGTGGTTCCGACCTCTTTGCCGGCCCTCTTTTGTACACTCTTGACTGTATTGGCGTCGATGCGCGTCAGCGAAATCGCGTCATAGTTGGGCGCCCCTGTGATCGGGTAATCCTTGCCGTCGTACCTAAAAGTCGACTGTCCGGACGTATGACTGCCGTCCGCAGCGACCCCGGAGAACGTAAGTGCTACGCCCTGCGTCGTCTCCGCGTAGGTGCGGGTCTGCGATTGCAGTGCCGGGCCGGGGCTGAACTTGGATTTGGCAACATTGAGTTTCCAAGTGCCGTCAATCGGATCTGCTACTGCATCTGCGCAAACCGTAGCGACACCGCCGATACCGAGAACCACTCCCACAATAAGTAATCGCAACACCGTGTGCATAGAACCTCCCGTGCATTTATAGATGTAATTTTCCACTGACCGAGGCGCAGAACATCGCGCTCGATCGAGCCAAATATTATGCGCCTCTGAGCGCGTGGCAACAATGATCGCCCAGGGACAGCTCGGCCGGCTTGGGGAAGTGGAGGCATGCGCACAGGATTCAGCTGGGTCACTAGAGCGCAGTTAGTCCACAGCTGGCGCGACGCCCGACGGCTATTTAAGATGGAGCGCCATGAAAGGCGCATCGCGCCGACACAACCGGGTCACAGCTCGATTTGCACGGAACTCGCAGCTATCGCCGACAATGCAAATAATGGTAGCCACTTGACCCGGAGCATCCAGGGCGCCTCCTGGCCGCTCGAAAGATATTTGGACAACTCCGATCGTGCTGACCGGCTATCCGGTGGCGTGCAATGCATTCCGATCGCGACGCCTCACGGCAGGTTCAAAGTGTGGACCAAGCGCGTGGGCAATAACCCGCGCGTCAAACTTCTCTTGTTGCATGGCGGACCGGGAGCCACGCACGAGTATTTCGAGGCGTGCGACTCCTACCTACCGGCGGCCGGTATTGAGTATTACTACTATGACCAGCTGGGTTCTTACTACAGCGATCAACCCGATATTCCGGAGCTGTGGGAGATTCCGCGATTCGTCGATGAGGTCGAACAGGTGCGTGCTGCGCTCGGCCTTAATGCGGACAATTTCTTTCTGCTCGGACATTCGTGGGGCGGAATTCTCGCCATCGAATATGCGTTGCGCTATCAGCAGCAGCTGAAGGGTCTTGTAATCTCGAACATGATGGCAAGCATTCCGGCCTACAACGACTACGCGGAGCGCGTACTGATGCCGACCATGGACGCGGTGGTGCTTGCTGAGATCAAGCGCCTCGAGGCAGCCGAAGACTACGCAAACCCGCGCTACATGGAGCTATTGCTGAAGCATCACTATGTTTACCATGTTTTGCGCATGCCGCTGGATAAGTGGCCGGATCCGGTCGAGCGAGCCTTCAAGCATCTAAACCCGAAAGTCTACATACCGATGCAAGGACCGAGCGAGCTTGGCGCTAGCGGAAAGCTTGCCGCCTGGGACCGCAGTGCGGAGCTGCGCAGCATCGGCATTCCGACTCTCACCGTCGGTGCGCACCACGACACGATGGACCCGCAACATATGCAGAGCATGGCTCGCAGCTTGCCGCACGGCCGTTACTTGGATTGTCCAGAGGGCAGCCACATGGCCATGTTTGATGATCAAGAGCGTTATTTCCGCGGCCTGATCCGCTTTCTCAGCGACGTCGACAACGACCGCATGAGCTCCCGTGCGCCCGTTGCAGCAACCAACACCCGTGGGCCATAGCAAGCCACTGCCAACTCTGGCGCAATTCGGCTACAAGGAGGAGCTCAAGCGCACCCTCACGACCTGCGACCTGGTCGTTTTCGGCATGATCTTCATGGTGCCGATCGCGCCCTATGCGATCTTCGGATTCGTCTGGAAAGACGCCAACGGCATGGTGCCGCTGGCGTATATGGTCGGTCTCGTTGGAATGTTTTTCACCGCAATGAGTTACGCGGCGATGTCGCGGGCGTTTCCGATTGCAGGCTCGGTGTATTCGTACGCGCAGCGCGGCCTGCATGAAGTCGCCGGCTTCTTTTCAGGTTGGCTGATACTGCTCGACTACATCCTGGTACCGGCATTGCTCTATATCGTCAGTGCCGTCGCTCTGCGAGGTCTCTTTCCGAGCGCACCGGAATGGGTGTGGCTAGTCGGATTCATCGCCTTCAACGCCGTCGTCAATGTGATCGGCATACAGTTCACCGCGCGCGTCAATCTCTACCTTTTGGTATTGGAACTCGTGACGGTCGCCTTGTTCGTGACCCTCGGGCTGGTCGCCCTCTACGGCGGCCAGGGCGCGGGCGGCCTGACTCTCAAACCTGTCTACAACCCGGCCATGTTCTCGATGGCGACTATTGCAGGCGCCACCTCCATTGCGGTGCTCTCCTTCCTGGGCTTTGACGGAATCTCGACGCTCTCGGAGGAAAGCGATGGCGGGGGCAACTCGGTAGGGCGTGCGACGCTTCTGTCGCTAGCGCTGGTCGGGGCGCTCTTCATTCTGCAGACCTGGATCGCGACCGATCTGGCGCAGGGCATGCGGTTTGGCTCAGCCGAGACGGCGTTTTACGATATCAGCGAGCTTGCGGGCGGCGTTTGGCTGCGCCGGGTCGCGATCGGCGCGACCGTGATTGCTTCGGGTATAGCAAACGCCATGGCCGCACAGGCCGCAGTGGCGCGCGTCTTGTTCGCCATGGCGCGCGACGGCAAACTGCCTGCAGCGCTGGCCAGGGTCCACCCGCGCTTCAAGACTCCGTACGTCAGCACGCTTGTCGTCGCCGCTATATCCCTGGTGGTCGGCGCGCTGTTTGCAGCGCGCCTTGATGATCTGAGTCGAATCGTGAATTTTGGTGCACTCACCGGCTTCCTACTGCTGCACCTAGCGGTAATCAACCATTATTTCATTCGCCAGCGCAGTGGCAACTGGCTGCGCCACCTGATCTTTCCACTGGCCGGTTTGCTCGTCATCGCGTACGTGCTCTATGAAATGGACAGGGCGGCGAAGATGATGGGCGCATGTTGGATCGCTGTGGGCGCAGGCTATTACCTCGTGCTCACGTTCGTGCTGAAGAAGCCCATCGAGATCCATATCTGAGGCCCTTGCTGCCGCGGATGACCTTCACTTCGGGCTCGGCTGCAGGATTAGCGGCTGCCGGAACCACGACGGCGCCAGCCCGCGTTCGAGGTTCGGGTCACGCGGTTTATGCGGCGGGGTAGTCGGGCGGGCGGGCAGAGCTTCGGGAACCCCTCAGCAGTGCGGCCGTTTATCTTGGCAGCCTCAAGTACAGCTCGGAGAAACGTGATGTTTCTTGGCCTGACCGTAACACTCTCTCTTATAGCGGTCGCGGCGTTGGTTGCAGGTGCTGCCCACGGATTTGGCTCCAGGCACTTGCATTCTGGCAGCCTTTTCCGCCGCGCCGTTCAGCACACGCTTGCGCGATATGGCGGTGCGAATCGGTACGCGACCGACATTATGCTCGGTACGTATAACAGGCCGAGCGCTGCGCAAGGTGGTTGGTCGCTCATTGACCGGAATCTGCGCGCTCGGCGTGCTGTTCGCCTCGCGGTGCGCTAGCGCCAGCGCTTAACTTGCGGCCCCTGCATGGGGCGCAAGGTTGCGCTCGCTTCGCTGACGCTAGTGCAGATGGAAGCCGCCGTTGCCGGATAATTCAAGCAACCCGATGAGGATCAAGTAGACCGCGACAATATAATTCAGGAGCCGCGGCATGATGAGAATCAGGATGCCTGCGATGATCGACACGACCGGGCCTATCGTCAGGTGAAGATTCATAGATATCCTTTAAGGACCTAATCCGTGCTTGGGATCCGCGCGCCTTGTCATGATTCGTTCGAAGCGTGCGCGCCGAGTGAGATTACTACAAAACGCACGGTGAGGGGCTTGCTGAATTTACTCGGCAGGGGCCGCTCGCGGCGGAGGGTCAGAGGTACCCTGTGGTCGCCGTCAGTGCCATCAAACCGACAATAATCAGGTAGAACGCGACGATGTAACTCAGTACTCGTGGCATCACGAGAATCACGATGCCGGCGAGCAGAGACGCGACCGGTCCGGCCGCGAAGTGGAAATTTATACAGACTTCTCCCGGCGAAACAGCAAGGCACTGCGCGCCGCTCCCAGGGTGCGCATGATGCATCGATGGTTCGATCCATCGACTGAAGTGCCCGTGCCTGCGAGGCTTGGCGGGAGCCTGCGGTAGAATCTAGGAATATCTCCTAGCTCTCTGCTTTTTATATATTTATTTAATCAAAAACCTACGGCGCGGACTTGCAGCGATGTTCGCAGATAACCCGTGCGGCGGCCCTCGAGTGGCGCGGCGCGAGCGCTTGGCCCCTTCAACCGGGCACAAGAGTTGCGGCCTGACGTTGCGGAAGCACGCGGCGGGGGCTGCCCGGCTGCTGCGGAAACGCCTTAATTGTGGTCAACGAGTGAATCCATGTCGGTTGAAGAATCCGAGCGCTCAAGCGCTTCATCGATCGCAAACTTAAGCGGGCGTGTGGTCGCCGTGTCGCCCCATTTGGACGACGCCGTCATGTCGCTGGGCTCTGCTCTGGCGCAAGCGGTGCAAGCGGGCGCGCGGGTTGAAATCCTCACCGTGTTTTCCGATATACCCTCCTCAACGGCAGCTGCGAGTTCCTGGGATAGTGAGTGTGGGTTTGCGACGGAGGGCGAAGCAGCGACTGCGCGCCGCGAAGAAGACCGTCGCGCGTGCGCGGTTCTGGGGGCTGAGCCGCGGTGGCTCAATTTCGGGGCCGAGTGCTATGAGCGCCGCGGTAACGACGACGACATCTACGACGCGGTAACGTCTGCGATCCGCGGGGCGGATGCGGTCCTTGTCCCGGGATTCCCGCTGGCGCACGCCGATCACGAGTGCCTGAGCAAGTTGCTGCTGGAAAAGGGGATCGATTCACCACGCATTGGCCTTTATGCCGAGCAGCCCTATACGTTTACCCAAGGCAAGGCACCCTCGGCATCGACACCTTCGCCGCTCGAGCCCGTCATTGGCGCGACGGGCACATGGACGCGCATGCGCACAGATCGGGCTATTTGGCGCACCAAATACCGAGCAGTGCGCTCGTATCGTTCACAGCTGCGCCATCTTGGACTCGCACACATAGGCCTGCATCGCATGCTGTGGCGCGAGGCCGCTCAGGGGGGTGAAGCCATCGCTTGGCTACCATGATCTGGGCGCCGGCAGCAGCGCACCTCTGGTGCAACCGACCGGCCGCTGTCCCCGGGCCAAAGATCCAAGGGGGAGTCTAAGTTAGCGTCGCTGTGCGGCGCTCAGTCGCAACGCCGAAAGCAACGCGCTCCCTCGCGACTCCTCCCACACGAGCGCTCAATGTGGGCTCTATTTCTGTCGCGGCCGACGTACCGTGCGCGGCCCACCCAAGCCCAGGCTGGCGCTGCGTCACCCGAGCCTGCATCGCGAGAAGGTATAGCAGCCTCAGTGTGCCTGACGCGAGTCGTTCGCTGGCGGCGATGGCGGGCAGCCGCGCTTATCACCTGCTGCATGGCACGCTGAGCACGGTACCGCCGACTGCGGCGGCGGATCGACCGCGGCACCGCGCGGACGAACGCACTCGGCGCGGCCCGTCACGGGATTCACCTGCGCTTCCCGGCACATCACCGGCGCCGGTGCTTGTGCAGTAGTCTCGCGTGCGCTCTTTGTATCGTCGGCGAATGCCGCAACCGAAATTGCCCGTGGCTCCGAGTAAGCGCAGCTTCAGTGGGATAAATCGGGTGTGCCACGCTCGTGGCCGAAGCGCCGACTCGCATGATCCCGAGAGCGACGCAGCTCTTCTTGCTGTGATTCTTCAGTGGCCACATCCTCTTGACTAGGTCGACAGGACGTCAACGGTGGATTGCTGCGCGCCCGCGTAGCGAATAGGATGATATTGGGAACGTCCTTGCGCTGGCGATTCGCCTCACGTAGCAGGAACGCCTCGAGGTCAATGGCCACTCACCAATCAGGAGATCAACGTGACGGGTACGTTCCTATCTTCGCGTGAAGTCATCATTCGAACCGATGCTTGGGATGAGGCAGCACATTTCTACGGCTCGGTTCTTGGTTTGCCCATCTCGTACCGCAGTAAAACGATGTTGGGCTTCGAAACCGGCGCTTTTTGCTTGTACGTCGAAAAAGGCACCAAGCATGGCGCTGTGTTTGAATTTTTGGTGCCGGATGTCCAAGCCGCGAAGCGCCAATTGACTGCTGCGGGCTGCACTGTTGAGGAGGAGGATGCGTCCATTCCACGCTGCTATATTCGCGATCCATATGGCGTCGTGTTCAACATCGCTCAAAGGCCCGCCGCCAAGTGAGGCTAACAAGGAACTTGAGCGCCGCGCAGGCAGGTGCGCGCCGCGATTCATCACAAGACCGCGAGTTAGCGTCTCGTAGTCACTCTTCACGAGGTTGCCGCCGGATTTAACTCCGCCATCTCTCCCACGCTGCCATGGAATCCTGGATCTCTGCACTTGCCCAGCACGGCTATTTAATACTTTTCGGGGCCGTATTCCTCGAATCTGTCGGCCTGCCGGTGCCCGCAGCGCTCGTCCTGCTCATCGCGGGTGGCGCTGCTGCGAACGGCACACTGCAACCGGCTCTTGCACTCTCAGGAGCAGTTCTTGCGGCGCTGACGGGCGATACGCTGATGTTTCTCCTCGGTCGCTACACTGGATGGTGGCTGCTGGGATTGCTGTGCCGAATCTCGCTCAACCCGGAATCGTGCGTGTTGCGCGCTGCAGACTCTTTCTATCGACGCGGCCGGGCGCTGCTCGTGATGGCAAAATTCATTCCGGGCATCAACACCATGGCGCCGCCGCTTGCGGGCAGCATGAACATGCGTTTCTGGCCGTTCCTACGGCTCGACTTTGCCGGCGCGCTACTTTATATCGGCACCTGTTTTGGGATTGGATTTGTTTTCAGCGGCGCGCTGGCGGCAATGACTCGAGGCTATCACGCGTTTGGGCGCGTCGTGGGATGGGGGCTGGCGGCGCTGATCGCAGGATATTTGGGGTTCCAGATATGGCTGTGGTTGAAAGCGCGCAGGCTGCACACGGTGCCGATGGCGCTGCCGGCGGAGGTGGCACGCGAGATGGCTGCGGGAGCCTGGATCTACGACGTCCGCAGCCACGGGTACTTTGATGTCAAGGCAACGCGCATACATGGTTCCAGGAGATTTGATCCCAACGCGCTCAATCAGTCGCGGTTCGATTTTCCACCTGATCGTCCAGTCTACGTGTATTGCACGTGCGTGCGCGAAGCCACGAGCGCACGGGTGGCGCGCGAGCTGTTAAAGCAGGGAATCCGCGTAGCGGTGATCAAGGGAGGCTTGCGGGCTTGGAAGAAGGCAGGTTTGCCCGTCGAACCCGTGCCGCGCGCCGAGATGGCCGAGCTCCCGGCGTTTCAATAGGCACCCACGACTGCTTCGCCTCCGAGCGGGAACGCACTGCGCCCCCTTGACCAATCCGCCAGGCTTGCACAGTGAGTTCGCTCTGCGGGTCTCGTGGGCTCGTCCGAAATACTTGCCGCATGGATAAAGGATCCAACAGCTTGGCGGTGAAACTGCGCAGCCTCACCGCGGGACTCGCCTGCAGCGCGAGTCTGGCGTGCGCGGCAGCCTCGGTCCGCGTACTGTAGACAGCATGTGTGGTCGATACGTCACGAGAGACCAAGCGGCAATAGAACGCACATTCTCGATCGTGAAGCCCTGGTGGCGCTTCGAGGCGAGCTACAACGTCGCACCGTCCCAACAGGTGCCTGTCGTGCGCAGCGTCGCCGGTGAGAGAGAAGGGGCGATGCTGCGCTGGGGACTAATCCCGTTCTTCGCCCACGGCGTACCGCCAAAGTACTCGACCATCAATGCACGCATAGAAAGCATCGAGACGGCTGCCTCTTACCGGGGGCCATGGAAGCGCGGTCAGCGCTGCATCCAGGTTGCCGCGGGATTCTACGAATGGCATTTGGCGGCTGACGGAAACAAACAACCGTTCTTTATTCATCTCGCCGATCGCGAGACATTCGGCTTCGCGGGTTTGTGGGACCGATCCTTCGCCACTGACGGCACGGCCGTCGAAAGCTGCGCGCACATCACGATGCCTGCCAACGCGCTCATGCGCGACATTCACAACACCGGAAGTAATCCGCATCGCATGCCCGCAATCCTCCGGTCGGAGGACCATGAGGCGTGGCTCAGCGGTTCGGCTGTCGAAGCGCGAACGGCTCTTGTGCCATATCCTGCCGAACTTATGGTTGCCTACGCGGTAAGCACGCGCGTCAACACCCCGAAGAATAACGACGCATCACTGCTCGATCCTCTCGCCTAGGCCGGCACGCGCATCCCGTACCGTCACGCGGAGTCGCATCCCTGCGATTAGACCCGCGACGCTTTGATACGCGTCCGCCGGTCGGGCGCCCCCGGCAACCCATGTTTGGGGAATTCTGTGACGGCCGTCACTTCTGGCGCGCCGTGTTTTAGCCGCAGCCGACGATATTGCGAGAGCAGAACTGCAAGAATGCAGCGCTTCCATTTGGCTTAATGCAAATGAACATACGACCGAAAGTCACCGCGCTCGTCGCGTCCTTATTCGTGATTCTCGCGGTGGCTGAGGTCCTGGTAGCAAAACGAGTGCTGCTGCCAAGCTTCGCGGAGCTTGAGCGCGCAGATGCACACATCGCCATGCGGCGCATCAGCAATGCGCTCGACCTTGCAGTTGATCGGTTGGCTCTATCTGCAACGGATTGGGGCAACTGGGCGGACACTTATCGCTTCGTACAAGATCACAACCGCGAGTTTGTGGCTGACAACATAACCAACGTCGCTCTCAAAGAACTGAATGTCAACATCTTGCTGATGGTCGATCTTGACGGCAATTTTGTTCTCACGAGCCAGCTGGACCTGAATTCCAGTCAGCCGTTGGACGTCGACTTTGTAGCGCCCAAGATCCTACCCGTCGATTTTCCCTGGCGCCCAAACCTGCGGGATGGCCGACCGGCTAAGGGCTTCGTGCAGACCAATCGCGGCATCCTGATGATGGCGGCGGCGCCGGTGCTTGACGGCAATGGGCGCGGCCCGGCGCGCGGCATGGTCATTATGGGCCGCCTGCTGAAGCCCGCAGAGATTACCCGCATCGGTGCACAGGCGCAGGCTGAAGTGTCGATGGCCGCGCAGCGCAAAGTGCGGATACCCGAGCAACTCGTCGAAAGCGACACGACGACACATGTGTATCGGTCAGTTGACGACGTCTATGGTCAGCCGATTATGACTCTGCGAGTGGACGTTCCGCGGCAAATCACACTGCGTGGACATTCGGCCGTGGCTTATGCGTCGGCATATTCGTTGGCCGCCGCCGTGGTGGTATTGATCCTCCTTGTCGTCATCCTGAATCGTGTGGTGCTAACGCCGCTCGCGCGGGTAACACGTCATGCGGTAGCCATCGGCGCAGGTGAGGATCTGACGAAACGCCTGGACTTCAGCAGTAAAGACGAGATCGGCGTTCTCGCGCACGAATTCGATGGGATGGTCGCGCGCGTTGATCAGTCGCGCAGAGAACTGGTCGATCAGTCATTCCAGGCCGGATTCGCCGAGCTCGCCAAGGGAGTTCTGCACAATCTTGGTAATGCAATGACTCCCATCGGCGTTCGCCTGTCGCGGGTGCACGACCGATTGCATGCCGCACCGGCGGAGAACGCCGAGCAGGCTGTTGCTGAGCTTGCCAGCGGCGGCGGCGATGCGGCGCGCCGCGCGGACCTCGAGGAGTTTGTGCGTCTGGCGTGCAAGGAGCTCGCGCTCGCTGTCAAGGCCACTGAAATAGACGTCGCGGTCATGAGCCGCCAGACGGCTGTCGTGCAAGGCGCACTCACGGAGCAGCTACGGGCCACCCGCAATGAGCACGTGATCGAATCGGTGCGCCTGCCGGAACTCATTGCGCAGTCGCTCGAGATCGTGCCCGAGTCTTGCCGTCAACGGCTCATGATCGCCACGGACGACTCGTTGAAGAAGGTCGGTGTGGTGAATGTGGCGCGCACCGTGCTGCGACTTATTCTGCAGAATCTCATCATCAATGCCGCGGATGCGGTCCGCGAAGCCGGAAAGGAAAAGGGCGTCCTGCATGTGGCTGCGGAGATCGTGCGCGAAGCCAACGTCCAGCAATTGCACCTGCATTGTAAGGATGACGGCATCGGCATCGCGCCGGACAATCTCGAGCGCGTGTTCGAGAAGGGCTTTTCAACAAAGTCGAAAGCCACCAATTACGGCATCGGCCTGCACTGGTGTGCGAATGCCATCGGAGCGCTGGGCGGGCGGCTGTGGGCCGCAAGCGAAGGTCCGGGATGCGGTGCATCGATGCACCTGATGGTGCCACTCGGCACGCGCGAGAGCGTGACAATTGCAGGAGCTGCGTGAGGTTCCACATGGCAGATAAAATCAGATCGCCGGTCCGGGTGCTCGTGGTGGACGATGAGGCTGACATTCGCGACGCTTACCGGCAGATCCTTCTCGAAACCGAGATCAGCCAGGACATCGCTGGCTTTCGCGAATTGCGTGCGCGCCTGTTCGCCAAACCCACAGCGACGCCCGCGCCGGAGAAGACGCCTGCGCGCGGAGCGACCTTCGATACCGTGTTCTGCGATCAAGCTGAGGCGGGAGTGGCGGCTGTCGAGGAGGCGCTCGCCCAGGAGCAGCCGTTCGCGGTCGTATTTCTCGACGTGCGGATGCCACCGGGTCGGGACGGCGTATGGGCAGCTACTAAGATAAGGCAGATCGATCCTGCCATCGAGATCGTGATCTGCACCGCGTATTCCGACGTGGACCCAGGCGAAATAGGCGGCATGGTCCCGCCCGAAGACAAGCTCTCATACCTGCAAAAGCCGTTTCATCCGCATGAAGTGCGGCAGATGGCCATCGCACTTGGCAGCAAGTGGCGTGCGGAGAGGCGCATCGTCAAGCTCGCGTACTTTGATGCACTGACGGGATTGCCCAATCGCGAGCAATCGCGTAATCGCCTGGTCGGTGCCATTGAAGCGGCAAAGGAAAATGGGCGCACACTCGCGGTGCTGTACCTGGATCTGGATAACTTTAAGAGAGTCAACGATACCTTGGGTCATGCGGTGGGCGACGAGTTGCTGTGTTTGGTCGCCACGCGCTTGCGTAACTCGCTGCGCTCTGGCAATGCAACAGGCGCGGATGCGGACGCCAACGATCGCCCCGGCGATCTTGCGCGTCTCGGCGGTGATGAATTTATGGTGATGCTACCGAACCTGCGATCGGCGCGCGACGCCGGCAGCGTCGCCGCACGCCTGATTCGCGATTTGCGCGAGCCCGTGCAGCTTGCACTGAATTCTCTGGTGGTCACCCCCAGCATCGGGATTGCGGTTTTTCCGCAGGACGGCGCCGATGCTGACACCGTGTTGCGCAACGCGGATTTGGCTATGTATTTTGCGAAGCGCAAGAATCCAGGCACGTTCGCTTTCTACGACGTCGCGATGAATGCTATGGCGCTGCACCGCTTTACGATTGAAGGCCGGCTGCGGGGCGCCCTGGAGCGCAATGAATTCACCCTCGACTACCAACCGCAATTCGACGTTCGCACGGGCGGCATTTCCGGTATGGAGGCGCTGTTGCGCTGGACGAGCGACGAACTCGGCTCCGTGCCGCCGACGGAATTCATTGCGATCGCCGAGGAAACCGGCTTGATCCTTCCGATTGGCGAATGGGTGCTGCGCAGCGCGTGCCGGCAAGCGAAGGAGTGGCAAGAGGAAGGCTTGACAGTTGGCAGAATGGCCGTGAACGTCTCGGGTCGCCAATTCGCGCTTGCGGAATTCCCGGCGCTCGTGGCCGCCATCTTGCACGAAACGGGGCTGCCGGCTGCCAATCTCGAGCTGGAGATCACCGAGTCGGTGGTCATGGCTGATGAGAGCTGGGCGGAGAAAACCATCAATGAGCTCAAACAACTCGGCGTTTCCCTCGCCATCGACGACTTCGGCACCGGCTATTCGAGCTTCGGTCGCCTGCGGCACTTCGCGGTGGATCGACTGAAGATTGACCGTTCATTTGTGACCAGCATTAACGATTGCAGCGACGATCGCGCGATTGCAGCCGCCATCATCGCAATGTCGCGCTCATTGCGCGTCAGCGTAACGGCGGAGGGAGTCGAGAACATCCCGCAGCTGATGTTTCTGCAGGAGCATGATTGTCACGACGCGCAAGGGTTCCTTCTGAGCAAGGCTCTGCCGGTGCAGGATGCTCATGCGCTGCTGCGACGCGTAGCACAGATCACGGATAAATCCAGAACGCAGCGATTGAAGGCGATTATCGGCTAGCGCGCCGCGCCGCCGGCGAGCGGCTGCGACGGCCAGCGTCCATAGGCTGCGCCGCCCCTGTGGCATCCTCCAGCTCGCGCACAAGATCCTCCGCGGCCGTCTCTTGCGGTCGCTGCAGCCTTGATTTCCCCGCCGGACCTTGATATCTGATCCACAGGGTAATTGCGTATGCATGCCGGGTTTCCCGTGGTGCGCGCGAGCGTGGCGCGAATCTCTCATCGGCCGCGCTCTACCGCGACCGCGCTCATCTCTGTGTTGGCCGTGAGCGCTCTCGTACCCCCTAGCGTGGGTGCGGCACCGTGCGTGCAGAAAGGCGTGGAGCTGCAGATTCTCGGTTCGGGCGGCCCTGAACTCGAGGACAAGCGAGCATCAAGCAGTTATCTCGTATGGCAGGACGGTCAGGCGCGCATCCTAGTCGATAGCGGCGGAGGGAGCGCTTTGCGTTTTGGCCAGGCTGGCGCGCACGTGGCACAGCTCGACGCAATTTTATTTACGCACTTGCACATCGATCATAGCGCGGACTTTGCCGCGTTAATCAAGTCGTCTTACTTTGAGCAGCGTGACAGGCAGCTACCGGTGATCGGACCGACGGGTAGCGCAGATTTTCCATCGACCACGCAGTTTGTTGCGGCTCTCTTCGACCCCGACCACGGCGCATACCGCTATCTTGGAGAGTTCCTGAGGGGCGAGGATGGCGGCTATGTGTTGCAGGCGCGCAATGTTCCGCTGCGTACCCATGAAGTGCGCACGGTCCTGCGCGCGGCAGGAGTCACAGCAGCGGCGACCCGCGTCGTGCATGGCAGCGTTCCAGCGCTCGGTTGGCGTGTCACCGTCGGCGGCAAGAGCATCACATTTTCCGGTGACGGCAACGGGGACAACGGCAATCTGGAGATGCTCGCAATGAACGCAGACATATTCGTGGCGCACAATGCAATTCCCGAAGACGAAACGGGAGCAGCACGGCAGTTGCATATGCCCCCGTCGGTAATCGCCCGCATCGCCCACGCTGCCGCAGTCAAGCAAATCGTGCTCTCGCATCGCATGCTGCGCACGCTCGGCCGTGAGTCCGAGACGCTCGCCGTTATCGCGCGCGGCTACTCCGGTCGGGTGACATTCGCTGACGATCTCGACTGTTTTCGGTGACCGGAGAGTCGGCCGGGGAGATGGCTGCCTGGCGGGCGTGCCGCTAGCGCCCCCAAGCCACCACCTCCGACCGGCAGGGCGGGTGTTTTATTGCTTATGCGCGCGTGGATGCCTGTGCGTACAATGCTTCCCTGTGTCGCTTTTGGCTTGTGAGAATTCGTGTCTGATGCAGATGGGCGGCATTTTCTGGGTTCGGTTGCCCGCAACACAGCGGCATACGGTTGCTGACGAGCCCCCATGCGCAATTACCCGTCGGATGTTCCGGTCTCCTCCGTTGTGCCGTTGACGACTGGCGCCGCCGGGGACGCGCGCATTACGCGGTTGTTCGAGGCGATGCGGCCCGAACTGCTGCGTTTTGCGCTTTGGCTGAGCCGTGACCGGGCGCTGGCGGAGGATGTTGTCCAGGAAGCGCTATTGCGGGCATGGCGCTCGCGTGAGGCGTTAAAGGACCCGGCTTGCTCACGTGCCTGGCTGCTGACGATCGTGAGGCGAGAACATGCGCGACTCTACGAGCGCAAACGCTTGGAGCTTGTCTGCTTGAACGATGCGCTTGAGCACGAAGGTGGCGCTCTGTTGAGTCGCGATGACAGCGAAATTAATGCGCTGCGCAGCGCCATTCTGCAGCTGCCAATTGAGTATCGTGAGCCGCTGATCATGCAGGTCCTTGGAGGATTTTCGGTCGACGAAATCGCGCGTGAGTTGAACCTGTCGGCGTCGGCAGTGCTCACGCGCTTGTTCCGCGCTCGCAACAAGCTGCGCGCGCTCTACGGATTGACTCCTGCGCCCGATAGCTCCGGAACGGAGGCGCCGTTGTGATTTGCCATGACGCGCGCCGCTTCATTGGGGCCGAGCCCTGCGCAACATCGCGCGAACTCGCGCTACACCTGCAGGAATGCCACGCCTGCGGCGAGTATCAGCTCGAGATGGTTGCACTCGATGCGAACATTCGTCGCGCACTGGAGGAGCCGCCGGTCGCTGCTGCAGCGCGCCGCCGTTTGGGCGCGCGACCCAAGTGGGCTCTGGCTGCCAGCCTACTACTAGCGGTCATGGCGACGCTCGCGGTTTGGGCGCTGCGAACCGATGCCAGTCTTGCGCACGAGGTCGTCGCGCACGTTGTTGCAGAGCCGCAAAGCTGGGCTGGTACGGATCCTGTCTCGGAAGCCGCACTTGCGGGAGTTCTACGCAGGAGCGGAGTGATCCTCGATGCGGCGGCCCCGTACAGCGTTGTCTACGCGCGCAGCTGCTGGTTTCGCGGGCACTATGTGCCCCATCTGGTCGTGCGCACGACCCACACTCTTGCGACGGTTTTGATCTTGCGCGATGAAACCGTCGAGGTCCGTCAGGCCTTCCATGAAGACGGTCTGTCGGGCGTCATCGTGCCGAGCGCGCACGGCAGTATCGCGGTGCTGGCTGCGACGGGCGCGCACCTGGATGACATCGCTGCGCAGATGCAGCTTGCGATGCGATCGCCGACGGCTCTGAGGTAATGCAATCCTTGCTCGCCACGGCGTGGCTGCTGCGTAGGATACGTCTGACTCTATGATCGGTCATGCCGCAATTGGCACGATTCGCGCACGCGCGCAGGCTGCGAGCCGTAGATCCGGATCCAATCATGTGTTGGCCGTTCGCATCTATCTTCCCCCACGAGGCCGCCATGCGCGGCCTCGTCTTTTTGAGCGACTGGTGCCTGGCGCGTGTCACCGTGCGCGAGCTCAGGGCGTCACGCGTCGCGCGCACGTGTACCATTCCGCTCCAGTATGGCTGACCGCCTTGCGGAAGTAGCCGGATCAGTATTCGGGATGTGAAAGGTCGCCGGCGATTGGGGCTCGCGTAGCAAGCTTGCTCGCGGCGAAGCCTCCTGTCTCAATTCGCCAAGGATCGCAGCCGCTGCCAAAGTCATTTGTAGAAGGTGCTCGTGTGAATCGTCGCTTTACCTACTTTGTGCTTGGCGCGCTCCTCCTCGGCATCGCGGTGGGCTTCTTACTCCATAGTTTCTTGCCCGATTCTGCCGCGGTTGCCGCGGTAGCCGGCTATCTTTCCATTGTCACGGAGGTCTTTCTGCGCCTGATCAAGATGATCATTGCGCCACTGATCTTCGCAACGCTTGTGGCAGGAATTGCCCACATGAAAGATTCGACGGCGATTGGCCGCATAGGCGGAAAGACCCTGCTGTGGTTTCTCGGCGCTTCGATCGTATCGCTCATCGTCGGCTTGGTTCTGGTGCAGCTCCTGCAACCGGGCGCTGGCCTCGCACTTCACGTCGGCGGTCAAAGCACGGCGCCGCTCGGCACTTCGACCCTCACACTCAAAGACTTCGTGACGCACTTGGTGCCGACTTCGATAGCCGATGCGTTGGCGCGCAACGAAATACTGCAGATCGTCGTTTTTTCGGTGCTGATGGGCATGGCCATGGTTGCTCTGGGCGAGCGCGCCGCGGCGCTGTTGGCCGTCATTGAACAGATCGCAGCCGTGATGCTGAAGGTCACGGGCTATGTCATAGCGTGCGCCCCGTTTGCCGTGTTCGCAGCGATCGCCGCGACGGTGACGACACAGGGTACGGGAATACTCGTTGCCTATGCCAAATTTATCGGCGGCTTTTATGCGTCTCTTGCAGTTCTCTGGGTGATATTGATAGGCGCGGCAGCTTTGGCGATCGGCCGACGCTCGTTCGACCTGGTGCGCGCCGTGCGGGAGCCGGCGCTGCTCGCGTTTTCTACCGCAAGCTCGGAGGCGGCGTACCCGCTTCTCCTCGAGCGCCTGCAAGCGTTCGGGATCCCGCAGCGCATGGTGGCTTTTGTCCTGCCGCTCGGTTACTCCTTCAACCTGGACGGCTCAATGATGTATTGCACTTTCGCGGTGCTATTCATCGCCCAGGCATATGGAATTCACCTTACCCTCGCGCAGCAGGTGACGATGCTCCTGGTGCTGTTGGTGACGTCCAAGGGCATCGCCGGTGTCCCGCGCGCTTCTCTGGTAGTCATCGCGTCCACCTTGACCTACTTCGGATTGCCCGAGGCGGGACTGCTTCTGATACTTGCCGTGGACCACCTGCTCGATATGGGGCGCAGCGGCACCAACGTGATTGGAAATTCGGTAGCGACCGCAATCGTCGCGAAGTGGGAAGGCGATTGGTCGCCGCAAGTGCGGGCAAACACCGCCACGATGTCAAACGGCCGCTGACGCCCCGCAGGTCATGCGGCGCGTGATCTCTAGGCGCTGCGGTAGAGCTTGGTCATTACGAATTCACGATGGCCAAGGACTTCAGCGGCCGTGAGACGGCCGTTGGCGGTGCGCACCATGGCGTCGATCAGGACGTCGCCGGCGCGCTCAATCGTCATTTCGCGTCGTATGACTCCCGACACATCGACGTCGATATGCTCGCTCATGAGCCGCACGGTGCGCGGATTGCCGCTGACCTTGAGGACCGGCATGATGGAGTTGCCGATGACATTGCCTTGGCCCGTCGGGAACACATGCATCACATATCCCGCGGCCGCCTGCAGTGTGCAGCACTCCGCGGCCGCCGAAGAAGTATCCATAAAATAAAGTCCCGAGCCGCGTCCGGGTGCCTCGGCGGGAGCCAGCACGTCGATGAAGCTCACCTTCTTGCCGATCTTCTCAAGGTTGCCGAGCGCTTTCTCTTCGATAGTCGTCAGACCCCCGGCGATGTTTCCTTTGGTCGGCTGGCTGTCCGCCAGGTCTGATGTCTTGTGCGCTTCGATAACATCCTTTTGATATGCGGACCACGTGTTCATGAACTTCTGCGCGATCTCGGGTGAGGCGGCGCGCGCGGCGGCGAGATGCTCGGCTCCGGTGAGTTCCGACGTTTCCCCAAAGCAACCGTAGAGTCCGTGCGGAATCAGCTTGTCATACATGTTTCCCACCGCCGGGCAGGACGCCAACCCCGTCGTCGTGTCGCTTTCACCGCATTTGGCAGCGACCCACAGGGAACTCAGGGCGCATTCCTCGCGAACTTTCTCGGACGCCCAATGGACGAACTCCTTGGCCTTGCGTGAGGCGGCTGCCACGGTGGCAATGTCACCGTTGCCCTCGATCGAGAAGCCCGCCACCGGCTTGCCTGTCGTTGCGACGCCATCGACGACTCGTTGTGTCCACACCGGCTCGATGCCGATGACGATGCACGCGGCTACATTGGGATTGGCGCCGGTGCCGATCATGGTTCGAAAGTGCAGATCGAGGTCCGCGCCGAACTGCAGACGCCCGTAGGCATGCGGTAGGGGGATTGTGCCCTGGATATGAGCCGCTACCGCTTCACATGCCGCGTTGGAAATGTCATCGAGCGGCAGTATGACAACATGGTTGCGCACCCCGATCCGGCCGTTCTCGCGACGAAATGCCCAAATGGTCTGCTCCGCAGAGGACATGACTACCAGCGCTTGGTTTTCAAATTGTGGACGTGCACGTGTTCTCCTTTGCGAACCGCCGCGACGACTCGACCGATATCTTGGCCATATTTAATGACGGTGTCGCCGATGCTGAGGTCGTGAAGCGCGACTTTGTGCCCGATCGGCACTTCCTGCTCAAGAGTGCAGCGGAACTCACTGTTATCCGCCGTCACCACGCCCAACAAATCGGCTCCGGCAACGAGATTCTCGACGACCACGACGCCGACATTGTCGCGCCGGTCATGTACCAGTAGGTCAGGTCTGCTGTCCACGGCTCCCACGGCACTCAGCCCCTCTGCGGATAAGATATAGTATCGCCCAACCGAACGATCATCTTGGGGCGGCAAGATGATTGATCTGCGCCGCGCGAGCCGGCTCTGCGGATAAGCCAGCGCAGGGCGGCGTGTGCGTCCGCGACCTTGCCGCTCGGGCAATCTCTATGCGGATGGCGCCGCGTCAGCGGGGTGTACCTTGCCGTGCTCGCCCAGCTGTTCCGTGCTCCCCGTCGTCAGCGCCTTTGCCAGCCCGAGCAGACGTCCGGACCGCCTGGCCGGAGCATCCCAGTATTCCGCCTCGCTTACCGTGACTTCAAGGAGCACAAGGTCGGGGTCGGCCAGCCCGTCTGGAAACCATGACTCGATCCAAGGGATCCATAGCTCGCGCATCTTGTCGCGATCCCGGAACAACCGTGCGCTGCCGCAGATCGACACGTAGCTTTGCATATCGGTGTTGGCATAACTCAGATTCACCTTCCGATGTTGATCGATCTCTGCGACCTTTCCAGAGGACAGCGCCGTGAAGAACCATAGCTTGCCCTCGGAATCCATCTGCAACGTGGCGAGCGGCCGGCTTCGCAGGGAGCCGTCCGGCTCTTCCGTGGTGAGCATGCCGATCCGGGTCTCGCCGATGAGATCGGCGAGCTTTTGCATTCCCGCGTCGCTCTGTGAAGCTTTTTTCATGCACATCTCCAGAGGGGTCGAACGCCGATGCACGTAGCAAGGTTCATGCCTCGCCAAACCACATAGCCGACGCAGGGCGTGAATCTCGAGAGTCGCAGCGTACATTGGTGGCAAGATGGCGGATCTTGCGCGGCGCGGCTGCAAGATCTGTGTACTCGCGATGGGTCACCCGGAGCTATTCCATGGAGCGCGCGCAGTTTTGCACGCCGGCCCGAATGGAGGTCTGATTTGGATATTCGTGTCTTACGCGCAGCCGACGTGCGCGCATTGCTGCCGATGTCAGAGTGCATCGATCTGATGCAGCGAACGATGATCACGGTCTCACAGGGCGGCGTGGTGCTGCCGCTGCGCTCGCTTCTGGTTATGCCTGGCGACCGCGGCTTAATGGGAAACATGTCAGCCTATCTTGCTGAGCCGGAGTGCTTCGGAGTCAAGCTCGTAAGCATCATGCGGCACAACAAGCCACCCGCCTATTCATCGCATCTGGGCATAGTCATGCTGTTCGAGGCTGAGCACGGGCAGCCGGTTGCACTGCTGGACGCTGCCGAAATCACCGCCATTCGCACGGCGGCCGTAAGTGCCGTGGCAACCCGCCTGCTTGCGCGCCCCGATGCGGGCGACCTTGCGATTGTTGGGGCCGGGGAGCAGGCACGCAGTCATTTGGAGGCGATGCTCGCCGTGCGATCGCTGCGTCGGATTCGCGTATGGGCGCGCGATGCCGTCAAGGCGGCGGCGTTCGCGCAAAGGGAAGGGGCACGGCATCGCATCAAAATAGAAACCGCACCCACGGTGCGCGAAGCAGTCACGGGCGCCGACATCATTTGCACACTGACAAAAGCGCGCGAGCCGATACTGCTCGGTGATTGGCTCGCCCCGGGTACGCACCTCAACGTCGTCGGGTCGAGCATCGCGAGCGCCGCAGAAATAGACACGGCGGCGGTGCTGAAGGCGCGCTTCTTCGTCGACTATCGGGACTCGACGATCCACGAAGGCGGAGAATATCTGCGCGCTTTGAACGAGGGCGCGATAGCACCGGAGCATATTCTTGCCGAAATTGGCGAAGTCGCGAGCGGCGCGAGGGCGGGGCGGCGATCGCCGAATGATGTGACCCTGTACAAATCCCTGGGAATCGCTCCGCAGGATCTGGCAGCGTCTCACTTCGTGCTCGAAAGAGCCCGCGCCTCTGGTGCCGGCGCGGTCATCAAGTTCTGATCAGGCCAACGAGCTGACCTTTTCGCCGTGTGAATTCGTCGACGCTGAGCGTTTCGACACTCGAACTGCCGGACGCGAGCGCCGGCCTAATCCCGTAGCCGCCTCAAAGTAGGAGCTGTCCGACCGCAGCTTGCGCAAAGCGGGAATTGGCGGTGTGCGCCGATCGGCGCACAGTCGGACTGAGGATTCCAGGCCCACACAATCCGCTCCCCCGCCAAGCAAGCGCGGCGTCGGCTGACGGTGAGGTGTGCCTGAGTCAGCGCTCACCGCGGCCATCCATGTCAGGAGTGCAAATGAAGCGGGCTGTTTATGGCATCGCCAATTCGGCATCTCAGGCGAATGCAATCATCGAAAAGCTGCAGGCCGCCGGTTTTCTCGATGCAGACATTTCAGTGCTGTTTCCGGATAGGCAAGGGACGCGAGACTTTGCCCATGAGAAGGGCACGAAGGCGCCAGAGGGTGCCACGGCTGGCGGCATCGCGGGCCTCGGCGTGGGCGGCGCATTGGGCCTGCTCGCCGGTATTGGCGCACTGGCCATACCCGGGATCGGGCCATTCGTGGCGGCCGGGCCCATAATGGCGGCACTCAGCGGTGCGGCGGTCGGCGGCGCGACCGGTGGAATCATCGGCGGCCTCGTCGGGCTTGGAATTCCTGAGTACGAGGCGAAGCAGTACGAGGGCAAAGTGCGCGCCGGTAACATTCTGATCTCTGTGCACACCGAAGAGGGTAAATCCCGCTCGCGCGCCAAGGAAATCCTCGAGCAGGCGGGCGCGAAGGACATCAGTTCAAGCGCCGAGGCGCGCCCGCCCGATTGACTCCGGCCTGGAGTGTGGCTCGCCCGATCTCTTAGGAGCGTCGTCGCCGGTGGCTTGAGGAACGCGGTGCCGCAGAACTCTTGGCAGCGGCGCTGCGCGACTCGAGACTTTTCTTCAATACGGCCATCAAGTCGATGACCTCGGCACTCTTTTGGCCTTCCTTCGGCGCCCGTTCTTTCGCGGTGAGAACGTGCGTCTGGCGTTTGCGGACCTTCTCCTGAATGCGCCGCATCAGATCCTCGCGATAGGTATCGTGATAATCGGCGGGCTTCCAGGGCGCACTCATGTCTTCGAGGAGTTGCTCCGCCATCGCCACTTCTTTGGGCGAAACGTTTCCGGCTTTCGCCGCCGGGGTCGCCACATCCAGATCGTCAAGGGCGCGCAGCTCTGCAGCAAAACGCAGTGTGTTGAAGAGCAGCACGCGCTTATCGGCGCCGATCACGCCATAGTGCTGCCTGCCGCGCATGACGATGCTTCCGACGGCGACTTTGCCGGTGCGCAACAGCGTCTCGCGCAGCAGCGCGAAGCCTTTTTCGCCACCCTTCGTCGGGATCAGGTAGTACGGGGTCTCGTAGTATTGTGGCGCGATGTCCGCACCGTTCGTAAAGCTCGTGATCTCAATCGTCTGCGAGGCCTTCACGTTAGCCTGGCGAAAGTCCTCCTCGGAGAGCGCAACATACTCGCCCTTCTTGTATTCGTAGCCCTTGACGATATCGCCCCAGGCGACGACTTTGCCAGTGCGCTTGTTAACGCGCTGGTAGCCCACCGGGGCGAAATCGCGGCTGTCGAGGAGACTCAAATCAAGCGCACCGCTGCGCGCCGCGGAGTACATTTCCACAGGAATGTACACCAACCCGAAAGAGATAGCGCCTTTCCAAACAGACCGTGCCATGGAGGAAAGGGTAGCATGCGCCGTGCCCGTGCAACGGCGTGCTTCGATGATTACCTGCGCTTCGTCAGCTGCCTGATGGCGTTCTCGAGCGATCGCTCAGCCGCGTCGTAGTCTTGCCAGCCGGTGTTGCGCTTCAAGAGCGCTGGCGCGCTGGCGATCGTAAAGCGCTTCGGATCGAGGCCGGCACGCACCTGCGCCCACGGTACGGGCATCGACACCGGCGCGCCCTCGCGGGCGCGTGACGAGAGCGGTGCGACCGCTGTCGCAGTGCGATCATTGCGCAAATAATCCAGGAAGATACGGCCGGTCCGGGCGCTCTTCGCCATTTTGACGATGTAGCGCGTCGGACTGTCGTCGTTCATCTGCACGCACACTGCCTGCGCAAACGCTTTCGCCTCCGGCCAGCCGAGCGCGCGACGCCCCGGCTTCGCAAGCGGCGTCACGACGTGCAGGCCCTTTCCCCCGGTGGTCTTGCAGAAGGCGACGAGACCAATGCCCTCGAGGCGCTCGCGCAGTTCGAGGGCTGCTTCGATGACCATGCCGAATTTCACGTCGGGCGCCGGATCCAGATCGAACACCAGCCGTCCGGGCACCTCGGGTTGGCCGGAACGGCAATTCCACGGATGCAGCTCCAGCGCGGCAATCTGCGCCACGGCGATGAGACCCTCCACCTGGTCGATCTGCAAATAGGCCTGACGATCACCTGAGACCTTCACCAGGTTCAGCAATTGCGAAGTTCCGCGCATGGCGTGTCGCTGAAAGAATATTTCGCCGTTGATGCCGTCCGGCGCACGCACGATCGAGCAGGGACGGCCTTTGAGGTGTCCAATCATCCACGCTCCTACAGCCTCCATGTATCTTGCGAGGTCGATCTTGGTCACAGCCGGCTGTCCTGACGCCTCCGGCCAGAGCACCTTGTCTGGATTGGAGATCGTGACACCCAGCACTACGTTTGCGGTGCGATCACTCTTTGAGGTGCGCGCGCGCCTTCCGGCGCGCACCGCCGGCTGTGGCGTTTCGCTGTGGACCTCCTTTGCCGGCTTGTCCTCGCGCAGCCCCTTAAAGGCGGCTTGACGCACGTTGCCGCCCTCGGTCCATCCGGCGAACTCAATCTCTGCGACCAGCTGCGCTCGGGTCCAATGCACGTTGCGCTCCTTGCGCGGCGCGCCCTCGCCGCTGAAGGGGCTCTGCGAACTCTCGGCGGCGCGCAGCCTGGGCAGCACGTGTTTCACACTCTCGCGGCCAAAGCCTGTGCCAACACGCCCCACATAGTGCAGCTCGGCGCCGCGGCGTACTCCGACGAGCAGCGCACGCAGCTGGCCGCCTTCGTGCACGAAGCCGCCGATCACGACTTCCTGGCCGGCGCGGCACTTGGCCTTGGTCCACGCGTCCGTGCGCCCGGAGACATACGGCGCGTCGCGCTTCTTGGATATGATTCCTTCAAGGTGCATCTGGCATGCGGATTTGAGCACGGCATCCCCCTCGCTTTCGAAGTGATCGACGTAGCGGATGGCCGACTTGGCGCCAACGCCACCGGTCTTGAGGAACTTCTTCAACGCGCCCTTGCGGGTGACAAGCGGCTCGCGGCGCAGGTCCGTGCCCGCGGCGAAGAGGAGATCGAATACGTAGAAAACGACCTCGTCGGTATCGCCCGTGGAGATTGCATTTTGCAATGCGCCAAAACTCATGGCGCCGGGGGTGTCAAATGCCACGACCTCGCCGTCGATCAGGCAGTCTTGCAGGCGCGCACTTTCGCCGATGAGTCTTGGGAACTTGCCGCTCCAGTCGAGCCCCTTGCGTGTGAGCAATGTGGCCGCGCCGTTGGCAACGCGCAGCTGCATGCGGTAGCCGTCGAATTTGATTTCGTGAAGCCAGCCGCCACCTGCGGGTGGCTGATCGACGAGGCGGCAGAGCTGCGGCGCGACGAACCGCGGCGCCGCGATTGAACGTGCGCCTTTGTTGCGCGCCTTTGAATTCCATACGGCCGCCGGCGAAGCAGCCTCTCTTGCGAGCATGAAGGGCTTGGGTGCTCGCCCCTTGCCGGCGGCGATCGCGGCCATCGCTCGCCCGGAGGCGACGGAGCGGTCTGCTGCGAGGAGCTCGTCATGGTCCCCGGGCCGAGCGTAGTCGTCTCGGTGTTTGATGAGGAGCCAGTTGGTGCGCTTGCCGCCGTAGCGATCGCCACGCATGCGCACCAATACCCAGCTGCCGTGCAGCCGTTCGCCTTCGAGTTCGAATTTGAGGTCGCCCGCTGCAAGCGCCCGCTGCGGCGGCGCGCCGATTGGCTGCCAATATCCGCGATCCCACAGCTGCACGGTGCCGCCACCGTACTGGCCGTGGGGAATGGTTCCTTCGAAGTCGCCATAGTCGAGGGGGTGATCTTCCACCTCCACCGCAAGGCGCTTGTCGGCGGGATCGAGAGAGGGGCCCTTGGTCACGGCCCACGACTTAAATACACCACCCAGTTCGAGGCGCAGATCATAATGCAGTCGTCGCGCCGCGTGCTTTTGAATGACAAAGCGCAGGCGATCTGCACGTGGGGTCGGCTGAGTTCCGCTGGGTTCCGCGCTCTGTGTAAAGTCGCGCTTCGCGCGGTATCGGGACAATTTCTGCAGTGCCATCGCTCACCAGCCGCAATTTTTGTTCCCGCTTGCCGCAAGCCGAGCCCGCATTTTTGCTGTCGGCAAATTGCGCGTACCGCTATCACCGGGGATGTCTGCTGTCGGCGCCGCAATCGCCTGACCTTGCGCACGTCAGCCGCCGGCTGCGCCTACTCGCCCTTAGCATAAAGCCCGGCCGGCGGCGCCAGGCAGAATCTTGATCGTGCCTGGGGCTCTCGTTAGAGTGAGCTCATCGAAGCTGCGCAAACGAACGTCGCATGAAATCACGAGAGTTGCACGTTCTTGCGCTCAACAGCGGCTCCTCCTCGCTCAAATTCGGCCTATACCGGGTTGGCCCTGCGCAGGTTGAATTGCTGATCTCGGGTGCAGCTGCAGCAATCGGCTCCCCAAGCGGCAGGTTCGAGGCCGTAGATGCGCACCAGCACGCGTTGGTCTCCGAGACGGTAGCCATTGCCACGCAGGGTGACGCGGTTATTCGCGTCGGCCGAGTGCTCGCCGACTGCAAGATGCCAGCGCCCGGCGCCGTCGGACATCGCATCGTGCATGGCGGACCCAAGCTACTGCGACATTGTCTGATCGATGATGCGGTCCTACGCGAACTCAAAGCGGCTACGGTGTTTGCGCCGCTGCATGTTCCGCCGGCTCTCGCCGTCATCCAATACGCGCGCGCGCATTTCCCCGGACTTGGGCAGGCTGCGTGTTTTGACACGAGCTTTCATGCGGCCCTGCCACCGGTTGCACGCGTGCTGCCGCTTCCCAAGGAATTGCAGAGCGAGGGTATCCGCCGCTACGGGTTCCACGGGCTCTCATGCGAATCAATCGTGCGCCAACTCGCGGCCGATCTGCCCGAGCGCCTGGTGATTGCTCATCTGGGCAACGGCGCAAGCATCACCGCAGTCAAGGCGGGGCATTCAATCGACACCAGCATGGGGCTGACGCCCACGGGCGGCGTGCTCATGGGTACACGCAGCGGCGATCTCGATCCGGGGGTGTTGATTTATTTGCTGCGCGAGAAGGGCTTCGACGCCACTATGTTGGAGGAGCTGGTCGACCGGCGCGCCGGCCTTCTCGGGATCTCAGGCGTCGACAGCGATATGCGCCGCCTGCAGGAGGCGGCGCCGACAAGCGCCGATGCACGACTCGCCATAGAGATGTTCTGCACTTGCATCCGCAAGCAAATCGCCGCAATGGGCGCAGTGCTCGAGGGAATCGACACCCTGGCCTTCACCGGCGGAATAGGCGAGAACGACTCCGAGATTCGCGCCGCGATCTGCAGCGGACTGTCATGGCTGGGCGTCACTCCAGAGGGCGCGCCAGCGGGGCAGGGGCGAGATCGTGGCAGCGACGCAGCAGCACGCTGCCGGGTGCGTGTCCTGCCATCGCAGGAAGACGAACAGATTGCGCGCCACACCTGGGCGCTACTGATGCAATCTGCAGCCTGAAAGGGCCTGGAACGCGTGGGTCACCAGCATGCGAACACCCGCTGGGCGCGGCTCACACGCTCGGCCGCAGCGCTATCAGGCCGGCGCCGCCGAATCGATCGCATGGGCGCCGCCCCATTTCCAATCGCGAATCTCCGGCATGTCCTGGCCAAACCGAGAGATGTACTGCTTGTGCTCGATGAGCTTGTTCTGCAGCTGCTGCTTTAGGTACACGCCCTTGCTGCCGGTGCGAGGCACGCGAGCAATCACGTCCATCACCAGGTGGAACCGATCAAGGTTGTTGAGTACGGTCATGTCGAAGGGCGTCGTTATCGTGCCTTCCTCCTTGTAGCCGCGTACGTGCAGATTGCCGTGATTGGTGCGGCGGTAGGTGAGGCGATGGATCATCCACGGATAAGCATGGAAGGCGAAAATAACGGGCTTGCCGGTCGTAAACAGCGAATCGAAGTCCGCGTCGCTCAAGCCGTGCGGGTGTTCGCTCTGCGGCTGCAACTTCATCAGATCGACGACGTTGATCACCCTGATTTTAAGCTCGGGCAGTTGCTGGCGCAGGATCGAAACTGCGGCGAGCGTTTCCAGCGTGGGGACGTCCCCGGCGCAGGCCATCACGACGTCGGGCTCGACAGCCTGATCGTTGCTTGCCCATTGCCAGATGCCAATGCCTTCGGTGCAATGTGCGACGGCCGCTTCCATCGTGAGCCATTGCGGGGCGGGATGCTTGCCGGCGATGACGACATTGACGTAATGCCGGCTTCGCAGGCAGTGATCGATGATCGACAGAAGGCAATTTGCATCCGGCGGCAGGTACACACGCACGACCTCGGCCTTCTTGTTGACGACGTGATCGATGAAGCCGGGATCCTGATGCGTAAAACCGTTGTGATCCTGGAGCAACACATGTGAGGCCTGGAGGTAGTTGAGCGATGCTATCTTGCGCCGCCACGGCAGGCCGGATGTGACCTTCAGCCACTTGGCGTGCTGGTTGAACATTGAATCGACGATGTGGATGAAAGCCTCGTAGCAGTTGAAGAGACCGTGCCGGCCCGTCAGCAGATAGCCCTCGAGCCAGCCTTCGCATTGATGCTCGCTCAGCACTTCGAGCACCCGGCCGCTGGCGGCGAGGAACTGGTCATTCGCCGCCGTCGCCGCATTCCATTGGCGATTAGTGCTCTCAAAGACCGCTTCCAGGCCGTTCGATAGCGTTTCGTCGGGCCCGAAGATGCGAAAGTTCCGCTGTGACTCGTTCAGCTTCACGACGTCGCGCAGGAATCGCCCGAGCACATGCGTGTCGCCGGGGCCGGGTACTCCGGGAGCGGGCACGGTGAGTGCGTAATCGCGAAAATCCGGCATCCGCAGCTCGCGGAGCAGGATGCCGCCGTTGGCGTGCGGATTTGCCCCCATGCGTCGCGTGCCGCTCGGGGCAAGTTCGGCAAGTTCACTCTGCAGGCGACCCTGCACATCGAAGAGCTGCTCGGGGTGGTAGCTCTTCAGCCAGTGCTCGAGCAGCGGCAGGTGTTGGGGATTCTGCGTCGACACCGCCAGCGGTACCTGATGGGCGCGGAAGGTTCCTTCATTCTGCAGACCATCGACGATCTTGGGTCCGGTCCAGCCCTTGGGAGAGATTAGGACGATCATGGGCCAGCGCGGCCGCGCGGGGTCGCCGCCGGCGCGCGCCTCTTGCTGGATCCGCTTGATCCGCGCGATCGCCTCATCGAGCGTCGCGGCCATGGCGGCGTGCATGGGCGCAGGCTCGTGCCCTTCGACAAAGAAGGGCGTCCAACCGTAGCCCCGCAGCAGCGCCTCCAACTCCTCGCGACTGATGCGCGCGAGGACGGTGGGATTTGCGATCTTATAGCCGTTGAGGTGCAAAATCGGCAATACGGCGCCGTCGGTGATTGGATTCAGGAATTTATTTGAATGCCAAGCTGTTGCGAGTGGTCCGGTTTCCGCCTCGCCGTCGCCGACGACGCAGGCGACGAGCAGCGATGGATTGTCGAAAACGGCACCAAATGCGTGACTGATTGAATATCCAAGTTCACCGCCTTCGTGGATCGATCCGGGGCACTCCGGCGATGCATGGCTCGGAATTCCGCCGGGGAACGAGAACTGGGTGAAGAGCCTTTTGAGGCCGGCTTCATCCTGGCTGATGTTGGGATAGATTTCGCTGTAGGTCCCCTCGAGGTAGGTATTGGCCACGACGGCGGGGCCGCCATGACCCGGACCACTGATGTAAATCATGTCGAGGTCGAATTTTTTGATGACCCGATTCAAGTGCACATAGATGAAATTCTGCCCCGGCGTGGTACCCCAATGGCCGAGCAGCATGTGCTTTACATGTGCAAGCTGCAGCGGCTCCTTCAAGAGCGGATTGTCGTGCAGATAGATCTGTCCGACCGACAGATAGTTGGCGGCCCGCCAGTAGGCGTCCATCCTGCGTAGCAGATCGGGGGCTAAGGCATTTTCAGTCATCGGGCCGGTACTCAACAGCGCGCGCCAATGGCGCAGAAGATACACATGCCGTCGTGAATTCCCACCCTGTTGTGAGTATCCGCGACGCGTTGCCTGATTCGGCCGAGGGCGCGCGCATTCGGTAGAGCTTAAGCTCAGATCAGGCGGCCAGGCAGCGCGTTGCCGGCGGCGCGGCAGCTATGCGAACTGTTTGTCCTTGGCCTCGGGACCCAAAGCGGTGACCAATGCCAGCAGTAGCGCGGTGCAGGCGATGAAAATGGCCATCGTTTTGGCGTAATTGTGCTCATTCGCCTCAGCCCAGCGAGCCAGCAGCGTCGGTGTGAGCGCCGAGATGAAATTGCCCGTCTGGTAGACCAGGCCCGGCAACATGGCGCGCACGGCATTTGGAGACAGCTCATTCAAATGCACCGGCACGATGCCCCAGGCTCCCTGCACCATGAACTGCATGAGAAAAGCCCCCAGGGCGAGCGTTGCAACCGTGGTCGAGTACGCCCACGGATAGATCATGAGGAGCGACAAGAGCACGGCGATGAGGATGCCGTTGCGGCGGCCGATCCGCGACGACAGTGTGCCGAAGAACAGACCGCCGGCGACTGCTCCTATGGCCATGATCGTGGTCACAATGCTCGTTTGATGTGCATTCAGACCGCGCTGCACCTTCAGGAAGGTCGGAAAGACGTCCTGCGAGCTGTGACTGAAGCAGTTAAACAATGTCATGAGCAGGACGAGAAACAGCGCGCGTCCCCAAAAGCCGCGCATCGCCGCGAGCATGTTTCGCTCTTGCGGTGGCGCGCGCCGTGCGGTTTCCCATACGGTTGACTCGGGCACCTTGGCGCGAACGTACAGTACCAGCAGCGCCGGCAGCCCGCCGATCATGAAGAGGCCACGCCAGCCGATGTGATCAAAGAACAGGCCGAACACGAGGCCGGCTAGGAGTGCGCCGACGGCGTAGCCTTCCTGCAGCAGCCCGGAGACGACGCCACGCGCCTTGGCGGGAATCGACTCCAGCGCCAAGGACGCGCCGATGCCCCATTCGCCCCCCATGGCGAAGCCGAAAAGGAAGCGCAGCAGGATGAGCGCTGCAAGATTCGGTGAAAACGCGGTGGCAAATTCAAAGGCGCTGAAGAGCGCGACGTCCAGCATGAGGATCGGGCGTCTGCCGAAGCGCTCCGCGAGTCGGCCAAAGAAGAATGCGCCGAGCGGCCTCGCCGCCAGCGTGAAAGTCACGGCCATGAAGACCTGCTCGCGCCCGATCTTGAAGTCTGCGGCGATTGCGCTGATTGCAAAGGTAAGGAGAAAGAAGTCGAAGGCATCCAGAGTCCACCCCAGGAAGCTTGCGAGCACGGTGTGACGCTGCTGTGTGTCGAGGTCACGCAATTCGGACAACAAGGTCATCGGCGTCACCGCAACACGCGTCGCGGAGCGATCAGCCGGGAGACGGCGCGGCGGCGCTGTCGGCTGGAGGCGACATTGGAACTCTGCATGATAATCAAGCGCTTAGTAGCGTTTTTGAAGTAGCTCCGACAGGTCACTGATGCTAAAGTGCTGCTCGTCGTGCTCATGCCCCGGCCGTAGTGTATCTCGGCAGGGGTTATTGGCGTGCGGCGTGGGGGCGCCGGCCGTTGCGACTTTGGACTTTCGCGGATTGATTGCCAGGCGTCAACGGATCAATTTGGCGGCGCGTTCCTTGCAGTAGCATCCATTTAATCAACGGGAGCTTTGGAAAATGCGAGTACGAAATGAATTGCTGAGCTTGCTTTTGATCGCCGCGGGCACTCTTGCGGCTCCTGCCATCAGCTATGGCGGGGTCGTTGTCGATATCGATGTTGCGCCGCCGCCAGTGCAGGTCGAAGTCGTGCCCGGGCCGCGCGCCGGCTACGTGTGGGCCCCTGGCTACTGGAACTGGGTGGGCGGCCGACACGTTTGGGTCGCCGGCCATTTCATACGCGAACGTCCCGGCTATCATTGGGTTCCGCATGCGTGGGTGCAGGTCGGCCCGCGCTGGCATTTCGCGCCCGGCCACTGGGAGCGCTGATCGGCCGAAGCGCACCCTGGGCAGCGCGGGGTACGTCCTCCGGGATGGGTCTGCGGTCCAATTGAATCCTGGTGTTTGGCGAGCGTACCGTCAAACGCCAGGATGCTTTAGCCTTCGGCGCATCCTCGCGGGATTCCCGCAGCACCGCCGCTTTTAGCGCTCGAGTGACCGTGGTGTCGCATCTGGATTGGCGACTTCGCGGCCGTCGCGGATGGCCGCGAGCGCACGGCGCTGGTGTCCGGCGGCGTCAAAGTTCTCGGGATCCAGCCATGCTTCCAAGGCGCTGCGAATTCGCGGCCACTCCTCGTCAATGATGGAGAACCACGCCGTGTCGCGGCTGCGCCCCTTATAGACGATCGCGCGGCGAAAGATTCCCTCGAAGTGGAAGCCATAACGAAGTGCCGCTGCGCGGGAGGGCTCGTTCAGGCTATCGCATTTCCATTCGTAGCGCCGGTAGCCGAGCTCATCAAAGGCGTATCGCAGCAGCAGATACATCGCCTCCGTGGCCGCGCGCGTTTTCTTGAGCAGCGGCGAATAGGTGATGCATCCCACCTCCAACACGCCGTGAGCGGGCTTGATTCGCATGAGGGCCGCGGTGCCGGCGGCCAAGTGGCTCGCAAGATCGACGATGACGAAGTGCAGAGGGTCGGTGCTCGCCGCCAGCTCCGTGAGGTACGCGCGAAACAGCGCCAGACTGGCCGGGCGTTCGTGCGCGAGGTACGTCCAATCGCCCGCGTCCGCGGCCTGCATGTAGGCCTCAAAGAGCGCGTGCACATCGCGCTCGACATTAACGGGTCGGAGACAGCAGTAGCGACCGGTGAGCACGGTGGGCTGCGGGCGTTGACGCTCTGACCAGTTCCCGACCGGCGGACCGATCGGTTGCCCGCACTCATTGCGCGGCGCGCTCACGGCTGGGATTGTGGCGCGACGATAGCCTGCCAATTGAGGAGCGCATTCCAGAGCATGCGTTGATCACCGCGATTCAAATCGCGATGCAGCGGATTGAAATTGAACGTCACGATATGGCCGCGGCCGACGGCGTTGTCGAGAATCGCGGGGCGGCCGATGAGATTGGCTTCTCCCCAGACCTGGCCGCTGACGAGAAAGGGTGCGCCATCGCGGTCGCCCCATTCCAAGACGACGCTGCTGGCATCGACGGGCCCGTCGAGGCAGGTAGTGCAATAGGCCATGCGCAGCCAGCGGCGCGGCACGGCGTACAGTGGGAAATTCTGGCGGAATACGTAGGTATGGGCCGCATAGCCATAGGCGATCGGATGGTCCGGCCGCGCAAAGGTGACACGCAGATGTGCCCCCGGCGTGCGCGTGATTGATTCCCGGGCCGCCGCAGAGGATGCCGGACCCCCTCCCTGGGTGCTGCGCGGCGGGCCGCCGGATTCGCGACGGACGCCGCGGATCAGGCCCCCCTCGATCGCCAGCATCGAGCCACTGCCGAGGGTGACCAGCAGACCGCCGCGTTCGACAAAGTTCTGAATCTGCGCCAGGCCTTCCCAGCCGATGCCGCCCGTGATGTCGTCGGATTCCGCCGGAGTGCCATGACTCGGGGTCTGCGCGGTCTTCTTGAATGGCATGGGGCCCCACTCTTTGGGGATGCCGTGAATCTGTTCGGCAAGCTCCAGATCAACGTGTCCGTAGAGAAGGACATCGATCCTGTCCTGCAGGTTGCCGGCACGAATGTCCTCGTCGCGCAGATAGACGTACGGTACGTGTCGTTGATCGAGTGAGTAGCGCACCCAGCCGATGGAGTCGGTGTCGGCCCACGGCACCCACAGTCCGAGGCGCGGAGCCTTGGCGGCGTGGTGCGGCACTTTGGGCGCGGCCGCCAGCGCGGTGAATTCGAGGCCCAGATTTGCGGCGCAATCGCCGAGGGCATCGGCAACGTCGCTCTGCGCAGGAATGATCCAGGATCCCGCCGGGTAGTCGACGCTCCGCAGGGAAAATGGCCGCTCGGCAACGTCAATATGGAATTGCGCCAGACGATAGCGCGCCTCGAGCAGGCCCTCCTGGCCGCTGTCCCTGAGCAGGTAATAAGCGCCGCTGCCGATCAATCGCGCGCTCGCATGGGGAGCCTCGGTCAGATTGACCACGTCGCTCGAGCGCACCGCGGGATCGGCGATCGCAAACGCCTGCAGATGGTAGTGTGCGGGCAGCTCCCAGGACACATCATCGTAGGGTTCGCCGCCGTCCTTGGGATAGTGCTGCGGGGCTAGAAGGTCAACCGCGTAGTTGCGATAGGGTTGATCAAGGCGCACCACGTACGACCCGGCTGGAAACGAGCCTTCTTTGAGTTTCAGCGGCGCACGCGCGCGCGCGACTTCGATGTGCTGCGAGAGGAGCCGACCGACGAGCTGTGCGACGCGCGTCGGATCTCCCTGATCCTGCGGTATGACGAACGCGTACGGCGCTGACTCGACGCCCTTACGCCAGGAGTGGTAACCCTTCTCGTAGAAGTTGCGCAGCAGTGCGTGGGAATTGGCGGCGGTGTAATCGAGCGCCGTGAGCGCGCCGGTCTCGTTGTAGTTGACGTTGTCGCGTGCCGACCAGCGGAAGCTCGCCGCCGGCGGCGGCAGGACCCGGTACCACTGCGGCGAGACCTCCTCCGGATCAAGAGTGCGTACCATCGTCTCCGCGCTGCCGTTGCCGAAGGTCTCATAGCCGCGGCCGATCGCGTTGTGATTCATCGCCACCGAATCGAGGTAAAGATGCGCAAATCCCTCGCCGAAGTTCCAGGTCGCCACACCCGGCATGCCAAAGGCGGTGAGCGTCTCCACTTCGTGGAAGCTCAAGGCCAGAAACTCGGTGTAGGTGATGGGATCAATGTTTGGGTTGTAGGGCCCGGTGCCATTCCAGGTCATGAGAAGCGGCACCGCCTCGTGCAGGTCGTGGACGATCGTCGGATGCCACTCGTGGAACATGCGGTGGACCGCTTTGGTGGTTTCGTGGGTCTGCTGATGCGCGTCGCGGTTGATATCCACGAAGGCGTACTTGGACCAGTAGGGCGGCGCCTGGCGCGGCAGCGTCGCAAAATCGGTCTTGCCCTTGAGAAACCGGTAGTACCACTCGACCTGCTTATCGCGCCCATCCGGATTGGAGACGGGATTAATGAGCACGACGAGGTTCTGGCGAATGCGGCGGATCATGGGCTGTTCGGACACCGCCAGGCGATAGGCAAGCTCGAGCACCGACTCGGTCGACCCGGTTTCATCCGAGTGCAGGCCGGCGTTGAAGTAGTAGATGACGCGCGCGCCGCCGATCAGGCGATCCGCGGAGGCCGAATCCGTCTTGCGCGGATCGGCGAGGGCGGCCGTCGCGGCTTTGAGACCTTCGAGATGCGCGATCCCTTCTTCATCGGCGATCGCAAGCAGAACGATGTCGCGGCCTTCCTCCGAATGGCCGATGGTGAACACACGCACGCGCGGCGACGCGGCGGCGAGTGCGCGGCAGTACGCGTACGCCTTGGCGGAATCGACCAGCTCACCCGGCGCGCCGGGAATGCGACCAAAGAACGCACGCGGCGAAGGAACGCTGGCGGAGGCCGGCAGATAAGACACCCAGGGAGAGCTGAAGCGCGGCTCGGTCGTGGCTTGGGCAATTTCCTCCGCAGATCCAGGCTCCGCGGCATCGGGGCCAACGGATGATTGAGCAAAGGCGCGCGTCGATAGGAGGAAAAGGAAAAAAACAGCGAGGGAACGAGACAGGATAACCATGGGCCTCCACGATACGGCGCGGTCGTTGGCGCGCACGTGTGTGCCGCGCGGCGAGTGTACTAGCCGCCCGGACGGCCGGCAAAGCTCGCGAGAGCGAGCGGCCGGGCAATGAGATTGCGATCGTTTCCCGGCGGCCCATCGAATGCGGCGCCGGCGCGCGCCTCCGGATGGATCCCGACGCGCCGGCGCTCAGCCCGGGTACTTGGTGAAGATCGCGGCCACGGCCGCCTTGATCTTGGTATCCGCTGCCGCTCCGGTCAGGCCGCCGACATTTTGATCGGCCGTCGCATGCCACAGAGGCTCTTTGGTCTTTGCGTCGTATAGATCCACGGCGACAACGCCTTCGCGGAAGACGTAGGGGTAATCCCACCCCCAGGGGCCGTAGTAGCCGCCCCAGCCCCAGCCCCATCCGCCGTAGGGGTAACCGCCCTCGACGACGGTCTGCACGCCGATTCCGTAGCCCACGAGGCAGTCGGCATCGCCGCTCGCCGGTTGCACGCCCTTCGCGGCCAGGTATTCGGCGATGGCGGCGCGCAGGCGACTCTCGTTCAGGGGGTTTGCAACACCGCGGCCGGTGCCGTTGCTGTAGTGAAAGGATCCCGCCCAGGCAAAACTGTGGCACCGGGAGGCGCTCGCCGCGGTCGTGGCATCGGAGGTCACTCGCAAGGAGACGCACGCGCTCAGCGCAAAGAGTGTCGCCATGGCAGCGATGCCCGTAAGAGACTTCCGAGTGATCATGGCTTGACCTCCACAGAACTCCTTTCTCCAGCGCGGCCAACGCCGGCGGAACGTCATGATAACGCACGCCCCGCGTTTTGGTTGACGGCCCCCAAGTCGCGGGCGGCGCCGGCGCCGCTGTAAAAAAACATTCTTCGGCGCGTCATCGCCCGGTTATGTCCGAACGCGATGAATGGCGGCTGGCGGCGCATTCGTGCCGGCACAGGAGACGCCTCTCGAATGAGGATCATGATCGTCAGCGACGCGTGGTTTCCACAGACCAACGGTGTCGTCAACACCCTCGCGCACACTGCGGCGTGGCTCGGTCGCAACGGTCACGAGGTGAGGATGTTGACGCCGTGTGGTTTTTGCAATCTGCCATGCCCGACTTATCCGGAAATCCGTGTGGCCTTGTTTCCCTATCAGCAGATGGCGCGGCGTATCGCCGCCTTCCAGCCCCAGGCCATCCACATCGCGACCGAGGGCCCGCTGGGATTTGCCGCGCGCCGCTGCGCCATGACTCGGGGTCTGCGCTTCACGACTTCCTATCACACGCAGTTTCCGCAATACCTGCGGGCGCGCCTGCCGCTGCCGATGAGCGTCTCATACGCGGCGTTGCGTGCTTTTCACAACACGGCGCATCGCTGCATGGTGAGCACGCCCACTGTCCGGCAGGAGCTTGCCGCCCGCGGCTTCAAGCGTCTCGTGCGCTGGCAGCGCGGCGTCGACACGCAGCTCTTTCGCCCGCGCAGCAAGCGCTTTCTGCCGCTGCCGCGTCCCATTGCGGCCTATGTCGGGCGCGTGGCAGTCGAGAAGAACGTCGCCGCATTCCTGCGCATGGCCTGGCACGGCAGCAAGATCGTGATCGGCGATGGACCCGAGAAGGCGAAACTGCAGGCGCAGTACCCCGCCGCGGTCTACGTCGGGTTTCGGTTTGGCGAGGACCTGGCGGCGCACCTGGCGGCCGCCGACATCCTGGTGTTCCCGAGCCGCACGGACACCTTCGGGCTCGTCAACCTCGAAGCGATGGCCTGCGGCGTACCCGTCGCTGCCTTCCCGGTCGCAGGACCCATTGATGTCGTCGAAGACGGCGTGACGGGCGCGCTCGATCCAGATCTGGCGCGTGCTGCGATGCGCGCGCTCGAGATCGATCCGCAGGCTTGCCGTCAGCGTGCGCTGCGCTCCGGATGGGAGAGCTGTACGCGTGAGTTCGAGGCGAATCTCGTTGGCTGCCGGCCACACCTTGCTCCATGGGCCGGCGCGCACGCGCGCTGGCGGGTCGCGCTGCCATTTGAGAGGGCCGAATAAAAGGCGCTGTTCGCGCGCGGGGTGCGTGCGCTAGGCCTCGCTCAAGTGCCGCTCCGCAAGTTCATAGTTCGCAAGCTTATTGAGGAAGTTATCGACGAACTCGGGTCGCAGGTTCCGAAAGTCGACGTAGTAGGCATGCTCCCACACATCGAGGGCCAAGAGCGCCTTGCCCTCACCGGTTGCCAGAGGGTTCGAGGCATCGGGGGTCTTCGTCACCTTCAACTGGCCATCGCCTGCGAGGATGAGCCACGCCCAGCCCGAGCCAAACTGGCTGACCGCAGCCTCCTTGAAGGATTCCTTGAACTTCGCGACGCTGCCGAAGTCGGCGGCGAGTTTCCTTTCGAGCTTTCCCGGCATGGCGCCACCGGAGGGCGACAGGCACGGCCAGAAAAAACTATGGTTCCAATGCTGGCCGGCGTTATTGAACACCGCGGCGAGAGCCTTGTCCCCGTGGGAGAGCTTCACCAGCTCTTCCAGGGTCCTGTTCCTCAGGGCGTTGTTCTTCTCGACGAGACCGTTCAAGGCGGTGACATAGGCCTGGTGGTGTTTGCCGTGATGCAGCTCGAGAGTCTCCTGGCTCATGCCGCGAGCGGCGAGGGCGTCGGGGGCGTACGGCAAAGCGGGAAGAGTGAATTTCATTGCGAACTATCTCCAATGCGGGGCCGCGGCCCGGATTCCAAGTATTGACCAATGTGCAGCAAAAATCGTGCGCCTGCCAGAGCCAGCGCCGGCGCGCGTGCGCAAGCGTAAGCGGAGCGAGCAGTAACTGATGCAGGTGCCATCCGCAATGCATGCGATTTTTTGAAGCCGCTCGCAGTCCTGCACGATCCGCACCGAGCGGGGGCGCGCGCGGATCAGATCGCGCTCTTGATGACTCCGCCATCCACCCGCAACGCCGCTCCCGTCGTCGCCGCCGCGAGCGGGCTTGCGACGTAGGCGACGAGTGCAGCGACCTCGTCCGGCGTTGCGAATCGTTTGATGAGCGACGTAGGCCGGACTTTCTGGAAGAAATCCCGCTCGACCTCCGCAGTCGAGATGCCTTGCGCCTTGGCGACTGCGTCAATGAAATCGACGACGCCGCGCGAGCGCGTCGGGCCGGGAAGAACGCTGTTTACTGTAATGCCGGTGCCGGCAACGGCTTCAGCGAGGCCGCGTGCGACGGCGAGTTGAGCCGTCTTGGTCATGCCGTAGTGGATCATCTCCACCGGAATCTGGATCGCGCTTTCACTGGAAATAAATATGATCCGGCCCCAGTTGCGACGCTTCATGCCGGCCAGGTAGAGGCGCGCCAGGCGCACGCCACTCAGGACATTCACTTCGAAGAGTCGGCGCCAGTCTGCGTCGGGAATTTCCTCGAAGGGTTTTGCTTCGAAGATGCCGAGGTTATTGATGAGAATCTCGACATCCGGATATTCCCGCGCGATGGCGCACGCCGCCTCTTTGGTGCTCAGATCTGCGGCAAAACCGCGCGGCGCGGCCCCTGCGGCGATCTCTGCAAGCTTTGCGACCGCGGCATCGACCGCACTGCGTGTGCGGCCGTTGACGATGACGCGCGCGCCTTCGCGCGCGAGCGCCGCGGCAATCGCATAGCCGATGCCCGCAGTGCTGCCGCTGATGAGGGCGAGTTTGCCGTCTAACTGAAGATCCATGGTCTACGGTCCGTCGTGCCGCTCGGCCGCGGCGCTGCCATCCTCAGTCGGCGCTTTCGCAGTGACTACCCCGCGTTTTGACTGTGCCACAAATTCCAGCAGGGTCCTTGCCGCCGCGCCGCTGAAGGTCGTGCGCGCCTGCGCCAATGCGTCGCGCAGCTTCACGCCGCTTGCGAAGAGCACATGGTAGAGACGTTGCAGTTCCGCGCGCTCCTGCGCCGAGAGCCCCGCGCGGCGCAGACCGACCGTGTTCAGCCCGCACAGGGTATTGGGGCCATGACGCGCCACCGTGAAGGGCGGCAGATCCTTGCTGATGGCGGCGGCGCCCTGCATCAAGGCCAGCGTGCCGACGCGGCAGAACTGGTGCACGAGACAGTTTCCGGAGATGAATGCGCGATCCTGCACGACCACATGACCGGCCAGTAGCGCGCCGTTGGCGATGATGATGTGATCGCCCAGCTCGCAGTTGTGCGCGACGTGACTATGTGCCATGAGGAAATTGTGTGAGCCGATGACGGTGTCCTGGTCGGTACTGTTTGCGCGGTGCGCCGTGAAGTGCTCGCGAAAGACGTTGTGATCGCCGATGCGCAGCCGCGTCGGCGCGTCCTTGTATTTGAGGTCTTGGGGCGCGTCACCGATGACGCAGCCCGCGTGAAAATCGTTGTGCGCGCCGATCGCCGTCAGGCCCGTCAGATAGACGTGCGGCCCGATCCGGCAATGGGTTCCAATGCTGACTCCCTCATCGATGACGGCATGAGGTCCGACTTCGACGGTCGAATCCAACTGCGCTCGCGGGTGCACAACGGCAGTGGCATGGATCATGGCGCGGCATCCTCGCACGCCATCGCGGCATTGTCATCGAAGCGGGCGCGCGCGCAGCGCCTGCGGGAAATGCAGAGCGCAAGCGCGCACTATTGATGCCGCTGCCGGCACCAGGCGATTGCAGGCGCTCGCGGGTCGGTGGCCGCCGGCATGTTAGGATCCGGCTCCTACTTTAGAGATCGGGACGCCCGCCCGCATGTCGCCTGGATTTGAGCACCTGTGGGGCTCGCTCGCGACAGCCGCGCTCGTCCTATTCGTCATCTACCGGCGTTTTCGCCGCAGCTTCGGCCGTCAGCCGCTGCGGCCCCGACGCATGATCGCGCGGATGACGATACTGAGCGCGATTGGCCTGCTGCTGCTACCGGCTGCGCTGCGCTCGAGCGCGGGGGCGCTTGCCATCAGTGCCGGACTGGCGCTGGGCGTGGGACTCGCAGTGTGGGGCGCGCAGCGCACCCGCTTCGAGTGGCACGAAGGCATGCTGCATTACATTCCGCACACCTATGCGGGCATGATCGTATCGGCCTTGTTTCTCGGGCGGTTGATCTATCGGCTCCTTGTCCTGCCGCAAAGCGGCTACTCACCGGGTGCAGGGTTCTCCGCAGCACCGCCGACCGAGGCGTTCGGCGCGCTCTACCACAACCCGCTGACTCTGAGCGTGTTCTTCGCGCTCATTGGCTACTATGTGTACTACTACAGCTTCGTGCTGTGGAGGTTCAAACACGCGAAGCGCGAGGATGCGGCAGAGCCGACTGCCGGCAGCTAGCGCGCTCTGCGGCGCATGCGCGTGCTGGCCGCCGATGGGACGCGCAGCGCCCGCACCCCCGCGAGAGGTCCATTCATTGGCGATGCGCGTCGGACGGCGCTGCCCGAGCGCCTCAATCATCGCGTCGCCATGCGTTCCGAAAGCGCGAGCGCGAATCCGCAATGACCCGCGGTGCGCGGCGAAACGCGCATCTGGCGGAACCAAACGAGCGCCAGCGGGCACTAAGCATGTGTGCGCAGACGATCCTGCCGCGGAGGTTTCCATGCGTGTAAATGCTCATTCACGATCGCTGGGGTCGCTTGCGGTAGCGGCCGCTGTGGCTCTACTGGCGTGTTCGTCGACGTGGGCGGACAGCGCCGACGGCGGGCAGTCCGCGGTGTGGACCCAGAAGGAATTCAGCTTTGTATATCAAGGCTTTACGACGAAATATTCATGTGATGGCTTGCGTGACAAGATGCGGACTATCTTGCTTGAGCTCGGTGCGCGCAAGAAGGATCTGAAGATCTACGAGTCCGGCTGCGCTGCGCGCAGTGGCGTCCCCGATCCCTTTCCCGGTGTTTCGGTCAAGATGAGTGTCCTCGTGCCTGCGGACGGTTCAGCCGCTGGCGGCGGCGAGGCGCCCGTCGCGAGCCATTGGAAGGCGGTGAAGCTGAAACTCGATAGCTCCAGCCTTTCTGAGGCCGGCGAGTGCGAGCTCGTCGAGCAGGTGAAGCAGAAAGTGTTGCCGCTCTTTACGACTCGTAATGTCGACCTGAGGAATAATTGCGTACCGCATCAGCTCACGCCGGGCGGAACGCAGCTGACCGCCGAGGTGCTGGCAACCGACCAGATGAAGCTGAGCGCTGCCGGCGAGAAATAACCGCTCGCGGGCGCCTGCCGGCGCCCGCCGCAGCTGAACCTTGCGGGACCTAGAAGCCGGCCGGCGCAGTCGGCTGCGCCTCGACGTTCACGGCGCTGCCGTTGCGTTTGTAGACGACGCCATCCTTCATCACGAAACTCACCCGTTTCATGAGACTGATGTCATCGAGGGGATTGCCGGGCACGGCAATCACATCGGCGAACTTGCCCGCCGAGACACTGCCCAGGTCCTTCTCGCGTTTGAGAAGCTGCGCCGCGTGGGTCGTGGCCGCCTGCAGAGTGAACATCGGCGGCATACCGGCCTGCACCATGAGCTCGAGCTCGTGCGCGTTCTGCCCGTGGGGATACACCGACGCGTCGGTACCGAACGCGATCTTCACGCCCGCCCGGTAGGCGCGACCCGCCGTGCCGAGGATGATGGGGCCGATGGCCAAGGCTTTGGCCGCAACCTGGGCGGGGTAATAGCCGGGAACTTTAGCCCGCGCCGCGACAAATTCGCCGGCGATGATGGTCGGCACGTACCAGGTGCCGTGCTCCTTCATGAGCTTCATGTCCTCATCGTTCATGAACGTGCCGTGCTCGATGGAATCCACTCCACCGATGACGGCGCGGCGGATCGCCTCCGCGCCGTGGGCGTGGGCGGCGACGGTGAAGCCGTAGTCATGGGCGGTTGCGACGATGGCGCGAATCTCTTCGAGCGTCAGCTGCGGATTCTCGCCGCTCGTGCTTTCGTCGAGGACCCCGCCGGAGGGCATGATCTTGATGAGGTCATCGCCGCTCTTGTAATGCAGGCGTACTGCCTTCATGGCGTCGTCGGCGCCGTTGATCATGCCCTGAAGGACGCCAGGATCTCCGGCGAGGTCGCTGCGATAGCCATTCGTGCGGTCCGCGTGGCCGCCGCTCGAGCCGATCGGGATGCCGGCGGTGAAGATGCGCGGGCCTTCGATGATGCCCGCGTTGATCGCGTTGCGCAGCGCGACGGATTCGTTCGCATGGTCGCCGAGATTACGCACCGTGGTGAAACCCGCGAGCAGCGTGCGGCGTGCATACACGGTCGAGCGCACGGCGTAGTCGGCGTTATTCCAGTGGAACTGGTCGACGTAGGCCGTCGGACTCGTCTCGTCGGTCAAATGCGTGTGACTGTCGGTGAGCCCGGGCAGGCAGGTCTCATTCGACAGGTCGATTTCCACACTGCCCGCGGGGGCTTGATGGCCGCTCGCCACCGACTCGATGCGCTTCGCCTTGATGAGCACGGTTGTCTCACCGAGAAGCTGGCCCGCCTGCGTGTCAATCAGATGGCCGCAGTGGATTGCCGTGACGGGCGCTGCGTCCGCATCGCTGGCAGCGGCCGATGCGGCGCACAAGATAGCGAGCAGCGGGGATCCGAACAGGGCTGCCATAGATGTGCGCATCGGCTTGTTCCATGTGACTCGCGTGTCATGTTAGCCGAAGTGCGCGCGCGCGGGCAGCGCGAGCGGCGCGGGCGATGCGAGCGTCGCCTCAGCCATTTGCAGCATGCCTCAGCTGGCCGGCAGAATCGCTTTGTGCTGACTCACGGCGCTGCCGTCAGTGCTGTGCAGCTCGCGGAACACGATGGCGGAGATAATGGTCAAGGTGCCGAGGATCACGAATGCCTCGTGAATGCCGTGAATCATTTGCGGGGCGCTCGTGTGAAAGCGGTCGGGAATGAATATCGCGGTGACCAGCGAGGCCGATGCCACGCCAAAGCTGATGGACATCTGCTGCATCGTGCTTGCGATGGTGCTGGCGCTGGCGGTCTGTGTCTCATTCACATCGGCATACACCAGCGTATTCATGCTCGTGTATTGCAGCGAAGTGAAGAACCCAAAGCTGAACGCCTGCGCCACGATCAGCCACACCGGCGTGCCCGCGCCAATGGTTGCAAACAGCAGGATGAGAAGCCCCAGCATGGCGGTGTTGGAAATCAACACGCCGCGGTAGCCGAAGCGCGCCAGAATTGCAGGCATGGTCATTTTCAGGCTCATGGCGGCGAGGGCCTGCGGCATCATGAGAAGACCGGATTGAATCGGCGAAAAGCCAAGTCCCACCTGATAGAGCAGCGGAAAGAGAAATGGGATCCCGCCGATCCCAAGGCGCGTGAAGAAGCTGCCGCTGACGGCGGCGCGAAACGTGCGGATGCGGAACAGAGTCAGACGCAGTAACGGGTGCGCCGTGCGGGTGGCGTGCATGCCGTAGCCGGCCAGAAGCGCGCCGCTGATGGCGAGGAGGGCCAGGATCTCGCGCGCGCTCAAGGTGTGCTCGCCGAAGACCTCAAGCACATATGACAGGAGCGCAATGCCGGAGCTGAACAGGATGAGTCCGACGATATCGAGGGACGGAGTTTCCCTTTCGCGGTAGTCGGGCAGGTGCTGGTACACCAGGAACAAGCCAATCAGCCCGATCGGCACATTGACGAAGAAAATGACGCTCCAGTGAAAGTATCCGGTGATCAATCCGCCGGAGAGGGGCCCGAGCATGGGGCCGATGAGTCCTGGGATGGCGACGAAGCTCATGGCCCGCACGAGCTCGGACTTGGCAAAGGTGCGCACCATCGTCAGCCGTCCGACCGGCAGCATCATGGCACCGCCGGCGCCTTGCAGAATGCGAAACGCCACCAGCCAGTGGATGTCGCGTGAGATGCCGCAGAGCACCGAGCCGATCGTGAAGGTAGCGATCGCGGAGGCAAAGACCCGCCGCGTGCCGTAGCGATTGGCCATCCAACCGCTGACCGGAATGAAGACGGCGAGACTGAGCGTGTAGCTGGCGAGCACGGCCTTCATGCTGAGCGGCGCCACGTTGAGTGCGCGCGCGATAGTGGGCACCGCCGTGTTCAGAATGGTCGTATCGAGCGCCTCCATGAAAAATGCCACGGCGACGAGCCAGGGCAGCAGTTGCTTGCGCGATTCGTGTGTGGCGCGCGGCGATGAGACGGGCACTGGGCGGTCAACCTTCAGATTCGTGAAGAATATTCAAGCTTACCGCCCCAGGCAGCGGCCAGCGGCCGAGGTGACTTAAACGACGCGTACCCATCCGTTGCCGTTGCGCGGCGCCGGGCAGCGTAGCGGGGTTGCTTCCGGGCGCAAAGCACCCGTGCGACAATCATGAAGTACACAACAAACACCATCGGGACCATCACAAGCCGACGCCACAGATTGAACGGGAGGCCCGCGGTTATGAATTCGAAACGCATCTGGGCAGTGCAAGCCGCCGTCATCGCGCTGGGGCTCGCTCTTGGCACGGCGCTCGCTCAAGTCCCGCCGACCTGCCATAGGCACCTTTCGGTTGAGCTCACGCCGGACGTTCCCAATCCCCGCGACCTGGCGTTCCTAAGTTCGCTTTTGACGCAACCGGGATTCCAGCTCGCCTGGGCCGGGCAGAACGGTTCCGCCATCGAACTTGATCTCACCGGACCCGGGCCCGAGGACCAGTGCAGGGCCGTCATCGCGGCGATGCGCAAAGACGCGCGGGTGCAATCAATCACCGTCGCAAAGGACTGACCCGGCTTCGGGGCACGCGGCATCCTTGTGATGGATGACGCCGGCACACGCCGCATCGGCGGCGCGGGCCTGCACGACGTCGAATCAATGCGCCGTCAGCGCCTTCAGGTAGCGGTAGAAGAACTCGTTGCCGCGGTAGAACGACTCGATGCCGACGCGCTCATCGCGGCCGTGCTCGCGGTCGTCATTTTTATCCACGGCAACGCCCGCCAAATTATAGGTCGGTAAGCCGGCCGCGCTCGTATAGACGCCATCGGATGCACCGGTCGCCATGGTCGGCACAATCTGCAGACCGGGCCAGAAGCTGTCGACCACGCTGTGCAGCGGCAGCATCACTTCCGCACGCAGCGGCGTGGGCGGGTAGCCGCGTTTGTCCGATGCGGTGTCGCGGATCGTCTTGCCGTCATCCTCGATGTACTGCACCGTGATCTGCGGATCCGCCAGCACCTGAATTAGCGTCTTGCGCACTTCTTCCGGGGAATGGCCCGGCAGGATCCGGCAGTTCACAGTCGCCTGCGCGCGCTGCGGCAGCGCATTGTTGGCATGTCCGGCCGCGAGGCGGGTCGCGACACAGGTGGTGTGCATCAGGGAGTGATCTTCGGCGTCGCGCGACAGCCGCGCGACCGCCGCGCTGTTCGACGGCACTTTCAGCATCGCCTGCATGTCGCTGGCGCGCTCGCCCGTCTCAATTTGTGCCAGCTGCTCAAAGTAGGCACGTGTGACGGCATTGAGCTCAAAGGGAAACTCATACTTGGCAATTCGCGGCAGTGCGATCGCCAGTTCATAGATGGCGTTGTCCGGGCGTGGTACCGAACTGTGCCCGCCGCGGTTGGTGGCGGTCAGAAGGTAGTCGGCGTAGACCTTTTCACTCGCATCCAGTTCGAAGTAAAGGGGTTTGCCATTTTCAGTGATGACCGAATAGCCGTCGTGATTGATGACAAACTCCGCATCGATGAGTTCGCGATGGTTTTTCAGTAGCCAATCGACGCCGTTCGCCGTGCCGCCCTCCTCATCGGCGGTGAGTGCGAGAATCACATCGCGGCTCGGTCGAAACCCTTCCTTCTTCAGCCGCAGCAGCGTCGTCACCATGATGGCATCGCCGTCCTTCATGTCTTGCGTGCCGCGCCCGTAGAAGTAGCCGTCCTTTTCGATGAACTTAAAAGGGTCGGTGCTCCAGTCCTCGCGGTTCGCTTCCACGACGTCGAGATGTCCGATTATGAGCACGGGCTTATGCTGCGCCGAGCCCCGCAGGCGCACGACGAGATTGTGCTTGCGCGCATTCGGACCCAACAGCTGCATGTCGGATGCCGCAAACCCGCCCTCGCGCAGGCGCTTCGCCATGGCCTCCGCCGCAGTCGTGACGTTGCCGACCGAATCGGTGGTGTTGATCTCAATGAGTTCCTTGAATACATCATGCGCGAGGGCATTCGCGGCGGGGTCCGTCACCGGCGAAGTGGCGGATACGGCGCTCGAGAGCAGCGCGGTCACAGCGGGTGCGAGCGAGCGAAGGCGCATGGACGGGTCCGAAAGCCAAGGTCAGGGCGCGGCAGGCTACACAGCCGGGACCCCGGCCACAAGGCCCGGCGGCTGCGCCGGCACGGGCGCTGCACAGCGGCGGGCAGAATCGACACGCACCCTGCGGCGCCTCCCTAAGCCTCGATCAGCGCCTCGCGGATGGCAATCAGCGTGAGCTCGGATTGGTTGCTGACGCGCAGTTTCTGTTTAATGTTGTACAGATGCGTGCCGACAGTGGAAGGGGAAAGCTTCAAGTCCTCCGCGATCCGCTGCACGCTGCTGCCGCGCGCCAAACGGATGAACACTTCGAACTCGCGCTCCGACAACCGCTCGGTCACGGACTTGCCGGCGCCGTCGATCTCATCGAGAGCGAGCTTCTGCGCGAGGCCCGGATCGATGTAGCGCTGACCCGCGGCTACCGCCGTCACCGCATCAATGAGCGCCTCGGGTGCGCTGCGCTTGGAGAGAAATCCGAGCGCGCCTTCGCGCAGCGCGCGGCGTGCGTGCAACGGGTCATCCTGCGCGGACAGGGTGAGCACGCGCGCCTGCGGATGGTGCGCACGAATGCGTCGCAGCGCCTCAAGCCCCCCCATGCCCGGCATCGCCAGATCCATCACCACCACATCGGGCTCGAGCTCCAGATAGCGCTGGCAGGCGACCTCGCCGGACTCTGCCTCGGCGATCACCGACATCTCGCTTTGCGATTGCAGCAACAGGCGAAACCCCGTGCGCACCACGGCGTGATCGTCGACGAGGAGAACGCGAATCATGCGCCCGCTGTCAACGGAATCTGCGCGCTCAGGCGCACTCCGTGCGGCTCGCACGCGCTGACGTTGAAGGTCCCGCCCAGATGCGCGACGCGCTCCGCTAAGCCGCGCAGGCCGAAGTGCCCGGGCTGCGAGCCCTGCGAGGGCATGCCGATACCGTCGTCGGCCACACTCACAACGATGTACTGCGCATCGGATTGCACGTCGATTGCCACGCGTGACGCATGGGCGTGTCGCAGCGCATTGATCAGGCCCTCCTGCACCACGCGATAGATGGCGAGGGTCACGCTCGGACCGAGCGGCGCCGACAGATCGTGCTGCAGGGACAAGGTGATAGCGGGATTGCGGCGCTGCCAATCGCGCACCAGATTCTCCAGGGTGTCGGCCAGTCCCAGGGTATCGAGCGAGAGCGGCATGAGTCGCGGAATGAGTCCGTGCATTGCATCGTAGAGACGCGCGGCTTCCTCCGATATGAGCCGTGCCGCATCGCCCGTGGGCGGATCACGCGCGCCGCCTTGTGTCGCAATGGCAATCGCGAGACTGCGGATCGCGGTGACCGACTGGCCAAATTCATCGTGCAGCTCATGCGCGATGAGGCGCCGCTCCTCCTCCACGCGCTGCTCAACGAGCAACGCCAACTCGCGCCGTTCATCGAGGCGCGTCTCCGCCTCGTGCGCTTTCTTCTCCGCCTGTACCTTGTCCTGCACGGCCTGAGCCATGCGATTGAAGGCGGCGCCGATGGCGCGGGCTTCGAAACCGTGCAGGGGCGGCAGACGAAAGGCCAGATCGCCCCGCTGCACGCGCTCGAGGCCCTCCGTGATGACGGGAAACGGGGCGAGCGCCCGATCCACCGACCAGAAGGCGAGACTGTTGAAGATGACGAGCATGGCGGCCGAGAGGATAAAGAGCCGCATCAGGTCATCCCAGGCGTCCAGCACCGCGCGCGATGGGTTGGCCGCGACGCTGAGCTCCACGCCGCCGGGGAGCGAGAACGTATACTTGGCCGGAGCGGGATTCATCAGCCGGGCGAACCATGCCGGGACCTCGCGGCCCGCCTTGTAGGTGGGCGGCGGGGAGCGGTACAGCACGCGTCCGTCGGTGCTGCGCAGCTCGAGATCGTTGGCGCGAACGTGCCCGAGCTGCTGCAGAAACGGCAGGACCATCGCCGCGCCGCCTTCGCTGGAATAAATGAGCGCCAAGCGCCCGAGAAGCTGCGAGGCGACGCGGTTGGCCGCCTCGATTTCCTCGCGAATCGACGAGCGCGTGGCTTGGATCTCGGCCGAAATCAGCACGATCACGAAGGCGGCCGTCAGGACGGCTACCACGAGATTAAGTCGAGTGCGCAGCTTCATCGGTGGCGGCGATGTTAGCAGTGCCATGGGCTTGAGGTGCCATTGCCCCGGTCTCATGAAAATCTGGAGGCGAGTTTCATGATGATCCCCTTGGCGTGATGCGGTGGCGCAGCACAGGATGTGTCGTGGCGGCAGACCGCAGGCCGCCTCGATTACTGACTTGAAGGATATTTTATGAAATGGGAAACCCCGCAAGCCGTTGATTTCCGGTTCGGTATGGAAATCACGATGTACATTGCTAATCGTTGATCGTTCCGAGGGCGCCGGCCCGCGCAGGCGGGCTGCGCCCGATTCCATGTAAAGAGTCGACAGCGTGCCGGCGCCTCGGCACATCGTGCGCGCCGTAGACATGAATACCCTCGCCGCCAGCGCCAAGCCCGTCATCGGCCGGGGCCTGCGCTTGCAATGGGAGCCGGCGCAAAACGCCCACGTGCTCCTCTATCCCGAAGGCATGATCAAACTCAACGGCAGCGCCGGTGAGATCATGAAGCGCTGCGACGGCGTGCGCACTCTGGAGGACATCACCACGGATCTTGAGCGCACATTTGCCACCACCGGGCTGGGCGCTGACGTCGCAGCCTTTATCAGCATGGCTCTGCAGAAGAAATGGCTCGAAATACGCTTGTGACCACCCCGGCTGCGCATCCCGGCCCGCCCCTGTGGCTCCTCTGCGAGCTCACCTACCGCTGTCCGCTGCACTGTGTGTTCTGCTACAACCCAGTCGACTTCTCACGCACGGGGCCGGAGCTGACGAGCGAAGAGTGGCAGCGGGTGCTGCGTGAGGCCCGCGCCCTGGGGGCGGTGCAGCTCGGACTCTCGGGCGGCGAGCCGCTGGTGAGGGAAGACGTCGAGACCCTCGTCGCGACCGCGCATGATCTCGGCTTCTACACCAATCTCATCACCTCCGGGGTCGGCCTCAACGAGGCGCGCCTGCAGGCCCTGAAGAGCGCCGGACTCGATCACATTCAGCTCTCCTTCCAGGACAGTACCCGGAAGATGAACGACTTTCTGAGCAGCACGCGCACCTTTGAGCTCAAGTCGAAAGTCGCGGCGCTCATCAAGAAGTACGACTATCCGATGGTGCTCAATGTGGTGCTGCACCGGCTCAATATCGACCACGTCGAGGAGATCCTCGACATGGCGCTGTCGATGCAAGCGGACTACGTGGAACTCGCCAACACACAGTATTACGGCTGGGCATTGAAGAACCGCGAGCAGCTGCTGCCGAGCCGTGCGCAGCTGGCGCGCGCGGAGGCCGTGACGCAGCGTTTCCGCGAGCAGCACGGCGAGCACATGCGCATCTTTTTCGTAGTGCCCGACTACTTCGAGCGCCGCCCCAAGGCCTGCATGAATGGCCTGGGCTCGCTATTTCTCACGATCGCGCCCGATGGATGCGCGCTGCCTTGCCAGGCGGCGCGCATGTTGCCTGGACTCGAGTTTCCGAACGTGCGCGACGCGAGCATCGGATCGATCTGGTACGACTCGTCGGCCTTCAATCATTTTCGCGGCGACGCCTGGATGAAGGAGCCGTGCCGCAGCTGCCCCGAGAAGAGCAAAGACTTTGGCGGCTGCCGGTGTCAGGCGTACCTGCTGACGGGCGATGCGGCCAATGCCGACCCGGTATGCGAGCTCTCGCCGCATCATCATCTCGTGACCGCGGCGGTGGCGCGCGCCGAGCAGCCCCATGTCAGCGAGCAGCCGCTCGTCTTTCGCGACCACCGCTAGGAGGCTTGCGCCCCGCGCCTACAGCGGCTCGATGTTCTGGCGCAGCGCTCTTCCCACATGAGCTCCGCCTCGCGAATCGCGGCGCCGTTCCGCGCGAATCATGCAGCCATATTGAGAATGACTTTGCCCACGTGTGCGCCGCCTTCGAAATACTCGTGTGCTGCGCGCACCTGCGTGAACGGGACTATTCTGTCCACGATCACCTTGACTTTGCCGCCTTCGAGCAGCGGCCAGACATCTGCCTTGAGCTCCTGCGCGAGCGCCGCCTTTTCTTCGATGCTTCGCGGTCGCAGCGTTGAGCCCGTGACGATCAGTCGCTTTTGCATAATTTTCGCAAGGTTTAAGCTCGCCATCGCACCTTTCTGGACGGCGATCTGCACCAGTCGGCCGCGCAGGGCGAGACAATTGAGGTTCTTCTCCGCATAGTCGCCGCCCACCATGTCGAGGATCACGTCGACGCCGCGGCCGTCGGTGATGCGCTTGATCTCCTCGACGAAATCCTGCGTCTTATAGTTGAAGGCGTGATCCGCGCCGAGCGCGACGCAGGTCGCACACTTGTCATCGGTTCCGGCCGTCGTGAACACCTGGGCACCGCGCGCATGCGCCAGCTGAATCGCAGTGGTGCCGATGCCGCCCGCGCCGCCGTGCACGAGGAACAGCTCGCCGCGCTTCAGTGCGGCGATCTGAAAGACGTTCGCCCACACCGTGAAGAAAGTCTCTGGAATCCCGCCCGCTTGCAGCAGCGACAATCCCTGCGGCACAGGCAGGCAGTGCGCGCCCGGAGCGAGGCAGTATTCCGCGTAGCCCCCGCCGGGCACGAGCGCACACACCTCAGCGCCGACGTCGAGTGCCGCCTCCGCTCCCGCTGCGGCTACGACGCCTGCCACTTCAAGGCCGAGCACCGGCGATGCGCCGGGCGGCGGCGGATATTTGCCCTGCCGCTGCAGTATGTCGGGCCGATTGATGCCGGCGGCGTGCACTTTGATGAGGACTTCATGCGCGCGCGGCGCCGGTGTCGGCATGGAGCGAATTTCGAGCACCTCCGGGCCTCCGGGTCCGGCGAGGCCGACGAAGCGCATTTTTTCGGGTATCTGGCCCGTCATCGTATGATTCCTAGAGACTTGTGCATGCGCCGCTTGCGTTGTCGCTATAGCCCCGGCCGTGGCCGGCGGGGTGGCGGCTTTTCCTGCCGCATGCATTAATATCATACCGCATCGGCCCGTGGGGTCGTGGTTCGCAGAGCGTTGTCATGGTCAAGTGGATCGGAATTTTTGCCGCCGCATGGGTATCGGTCGCGGCCGCGGCGGCGCCGCTGCCCTACGATGAGCACGCCGATGCCAAGGCCACATTGCAGCAGGGTCTCGACGCCGCGCGCACCTCTGGCAAGGACGTGCTCGTCGTCTTTGGAGCGAACTGGTGCCCGGATTGCCGCGAGCTCGACAAGGCCCTGCACGGACGCACGGCGGATCTGATGGACGCGCGCTTCATTGTCGTCAAGATCGACGTCGGCAACTTTGACAAGAACGCGGACATCGTGAAGCGCTATGGCTATCCAACCGCCAAGGGGATTCCTGCGGCGGTGGTGCTCAATGCCGATAACCAGGTCCTCTATGCCACGCGCGCCGGAGAGCTCGCCGATGCGCGCCACATGGGCGATGAGGGAATCTATAATTTCTTCTCTCAGGTGGTGAGCGAGCGTCACCTTGCGAAGCGGCCCGCATCCTAGGCGGTGGACCGCGACGGATATCGAGGATTGTTGTATGGCGTACGAGTATCGGCAGTTCTACATCGATGGGCGCTGGGTCGATCCTATCGAAGCGCACGAGTTTCAGGTGATCAATCCGGCGACCGAGGAGGTGGCGGGCGTCATCTCCATGGGCAGCGCCGCGGACGTCGATCGCGCGGTCGCGGCGGCGCGGCGCGCATTCGAGAGTTATTCGCGCACCACGGCGCAGGAGCGCCGCGCGCTCCTCGAGCGCATACTGGCGAGCTACAAAGCGCACTACGATGAGATTGCGACCGCCATAAGCGATGAGATGGGCGCGCCGATGAAGCTTGCGCGCGAGTCCCAGGCGGCAGTGGGAGTGGGGCACCTCAGCGCGATGATTGAAGTGCTGCAGCACTTCAAATTCGAGGAGAAGCACGGCGTCGCGCGCCTGCTGCTCGAGCCGGTCGGTGTGTGCGCACTGATCACGCCGTGGAACTGGCCCATCAATCAGATTGCCGCCAAGGTCGTTCCGGCGCTCGCGGCCGGCTGCACCATGGTTTTGAAGCCCTCGGAATTTTCGCCCTTCAGCGCCATCCTCTGGGCCAAGGTGCTCAATGAGGCCGGCGTGCCCGCGGGCGTATTCAATCTCGTCAACGGCGCGGGTCCGACGGTCGGAGCTGCGCTCGCTACGCACCCGGACGTCGACATGGTGTCGTTCACCGGCTCAACACGCGCCGGCACCGAAGTGGCGAAGGGTGCCGCCGCGACCGTGAAACGCGTGCACCAGGAGCTCGGCGGCAAGTCGCCGAACGTGCTGCTTGACGATGTTGACTTGGAGCGCGCCGTGAAGGCGAGTGTGCTGCACGTGTTTCAAAACTCCGGGCAGTCGTGCAATGCGCCGACCCGCATGCTCGTGCCGGCCGCCAAACTGGCGGCGGTCGAGGCGATCGCCAAGAAGGTTGCCGAGTCCGTAATCGTCGGTGATCCGAAAGCCGAAGGCACGGTCGTGGGACCCGTGGTGTCAAAGATCCAATTTGATCGCGTCGAGGGCTTCATCGCGAAGGGCATCGCCGAGGGCGCGAAGGTCGTGACCGGAGGTGCGGGACGGCCTGCGGGACTTGCGAAAGGCTACTTCGTCAAACCGACGATTTTCTCGAATGTCACGAATGACATGGTCATCGCCCGCGAAGAGATTTTCGGTCCGGTCCTGTGCATCCTGCCGTACGAGACTGAAGAGGAGGCGATTCGCATCGCCAACGACACCCCCTACGGGCTCGCGGCATACGTGTGGTCGAAAGATCCGGCACGCGCCCGCCAGATCGGTGCGCGCATCCGCGCCGGGCAGGTCATCTTGAACGGCGCTCGCGGCGACATGAACACCCCCTTCGGCGGGTTCAAGCGCTCCGGCAACGGGCGCGAATGGGGCGAGCACGGGCTGCGCGACTTCCTCGAAATCAAAGCGATGCTGGGCGCCGACGCCGCCTGAGGCGTGGCGCCCGCCTAGCGATGGACCGCCGGGTGATAGGTGTTGCGCGCGCCACGCTGCAGCAGATGGTCGAGCGAAACCGGCCCCGCGCCGGCGATCGCAAGCCATAGGAAGAGCGCGAGGTAGGCGAACTCATCGAATCCGAGCAGGGTTTCGAGCGAATCGACGTCCCCCCACTTCGCCGCACGAATGGCGACGATCATGGTCACCGCGAGCGCGCCTGCGGATATGCGGGTGACAAAGCCCGCCAGCAGGAAGAGCCCGCCAAAGAACTCAATGCCCGAGACGAGCGGCGTCAGGACGTGGGGAAAGGGGATACCCCAGCCGACAAAATTTTCGGTGATCTGCGGCAGCGAGTTGAGCTTCCCCCAGCCACTCCACAGGAACACCCAGCCGACGGTGATCCGCGCGAACAGCGGCCCCAGCCAGCTCAAATGCCGAGCGACGCGCTGCGGCCAGCCGATGAGCCAATCGAGCATGAGGCGCATGGATTCCCCGCTATGCAAGTTGACGCAGAAAATGGGCCACGCAAAGTGGCCGCGGCGTCAAGGTGCGCCGCTCGGGGGTGAAGCCTACACTTATTGCAGACCACACTGCAGGGAAATCCGCTCTCCCGCAGCCGCGGCGCAGCCGACGGTCCGCGTTCTACCGGACGCTGTAGCCGCGTCCCTCCATGCACGCGCTCACCGCGCGGCGGTACTCGCCCTGGCCGGCCGTTGCGGCGGCGTTGCGCGTGGGGTCATAGCCGCTCTGGCTCACGGCCCACTGGTGGCACTGGTAGCGATCGGTCGCCTGTTGATCGTCCGTCTGGCCGTTTTTCGGATAGTTGTAAGTCTGGCCGCCCGCGGGCGCCTCTGCTGCACCGGCCGGCCCAGGTGAACCCGCCGGTGGCGGCTGCGCGTCGTTATCCGCAGGACCTGCTGGCGGATCGGTCGCGACGTAGCCGTTGTAACCCGGATTCCAGGTGTAGTACGCGTCGTTCGCGTAGTAGTACGGTACACCGCCCCACCAATAGGTCGCATAGAAGGCGGGCAGTACCGGCAGAAACCACCCGAAGCCCCAGCGCGGACCGTAGAAGCCGCCGTGCCCGTAACCACCGTAGTAGCCGTGGCCGTAGTAGCCGCCGTGCCAGTAGCCGCCGTGACCGTAGTAACCCCCACGAGCATAAGAGCTGCCGTAGCCGCCGTGGCCATACCCCGAGGCGTAATGTGCTCCGCCGTAGCCGCCGTAACCACCGTGCGAGCCGCCCGCGGCATAGTGCGCATGCGAGCCGCCGCCGCCACCACCAGAGCTGTGGCCGCCGCTGCTGTGCCCCTGCGCCCACGCAGGAGAGAGCGCGCCGCCCATGCACATCAGAACCCCGATGGCGAGGATCCCAGCGAGCTTACGACGATAGGCGTTCATCACCTTCTCCAATGCGTTCTGCAGACCAAAGTGTTGCACAACTTTTAGACCTTTGCCCTGCGATCGCGTTCCAGTATAAATATGTCTTAATGAGCTTAGATAACAGGCACTTACTCAGCATCCGGTCACAACAAGCGCCGCAGCCAGGCAGCCACGTCCGTCAGTTCCTCGGGGGATACAGAATGGGGGATCGGATAGCGGCGCCAGGTCACCGGGTAATCATGCTCCTCGAGCATGCGCTGCGTCTCTTCCCCTAAGCGTACGTCGATAACCGGGTCGCGCATACCATGTGCAACGAAGATGGGCGTCGTTTGGTTGACCGCGGTGCGCTCCGCAGCGAAGGTCGAGCCCAAAAGCATGTAGCACGACAGTCCAATGATCCCGGCGAGCTTCTGCGGATAGCGCGTGCCGGTGAAAAGCGCCATCGCGCCGCCCTGCGAGAAGCCGGCGAGCGCGATCCGCTCGGTGGGGACGCCGCGCTCATTCTCGCGCCGGATGAGCGCGTCGATGGCGGCGGCCGAGGCGCGGATGCCGCTCTCATCCTGCGCCGCGTGTCGATCAAAACCGACGATGTCATACCAGGCGCGCATGCTCATGCCGCCGTTGATGGTCACCGCCCGTGTCGCGGCGTGTGGTAGCACGAAGCGCAGCGCGCGCTCGCCGGGGCGCACCAGCTCAGGCACGATCGGAGCGAAGTCGTGGCCGTCGGCGCCGAGACCGTGCAGCCAAATGACCGTGCTGCGCGGCTGGGAGCCGGTTTCAATTTCGACCGTATCGAGAAGCTTCAACCGCGATTCTCCTTGCGACACACGAGCAGGACCTCATCCACGCGTTCCGCCGCGAGCATGCCGTTGGTGAACACGAGCTTGCTTTGAAACCACACGCCGAGCGGCATGATCGCCACGTTGTACCACCACATTGACCAGGCGCGATGGTGGGTCAACCACCACATCCCAAGATCGAGCAGCCGCGAGGAGCGCGGCTGCATGCCGTAGACCGCGCTCTTCTCGACCACGAGCGAGTGTTCGGCAAGCCGGCGCTGCAACTCCTCGGGTTCATAGCGGCGCTTGTGACCCACCAAATCGTCAAATGCAGTCCAGCGCGAGCGGTGCAGCGGCACCGACAGGAGCAGCACGGCACCCGGCTTTGCCACGCGGGTCACCTCGGCCCAAGCTGCGGCATCGTCAGCGACGTGCTCGATGATATCGAGGGCGCACACCAGATCGAAGGCACGATCGGCGTACGGCAGTTGCGTGACCGTGCCGCACACGACGTGTGCGCCGCGCCGCCGCAGCAGGGTGAGGGCCGGTCGGCTGATGTCGATGAACTCCGTGCCCTCGATCGGCAGCCGCGGCCGCAGCCCCGGCGCCACTTCGAGGCGCCGCGGCGCTTGCGGCAAGAGCGAGTCGACGAGCGACCAGGTATTGAAGCGCGGCGCCTCAACCAAGCGCGCGCCCGCCCACAGCGCGTCGTAGAAGCGCCGATTGATCTCAAAGAGCTCGCGGGCGCTGCGTTCCTGCGGGCGCGCGTTACTCACGCCCGCGCCGCCGGCAATGGATCATTGTGTAAGTTAGTCCTGACACTTTGGTTTGTCGCATTTCCTGGCGTGGTGAGCCTGCCGAGAGCGTGTGGTAAGGTTAACTTGCGGGCTAAAAACAATCAGCGGGGCGGCAAATATCCGCATTGCCAGGCAATCCAAATCGCCTCGCGATCAAGAGGATGCGCCATGTCACAGTTATCAGCTCTTTCTCTCAGCATTGCAGTTCTGGGTGCCATTTGGGCCTTTCTCGCCCTCGGCCCATTGAGCGGCTGCACGCTGGTATGGGCAGGCTTTATCGCCTGGGGATGCTTCTTTCACACCGGTGCCAATAACAATGCTTTGACCAAGACCATCGTGGGCACGATCTACGGTGCAGTCATTGGCTGGATTGCGTTATTGATCATCGTCAACGTTGCCATGCCTGCACTGGGCAGCGTATGGCCGGCGCTCGTTGTCGGCGTGACGGTGTTCTTTCTGGTCATCGTGGCGTCGATCAATCTGCTCTCCGTGGTGCCCGCGAACGTCTACGGCTACGCCGCAATCGTTGCCTATTCACTGCAGACGCCGTCGGCGCCGCCCGCCACCGGCCCGCTGCAGAATCTGACTTCGGCATCGTGCGCCAATCCGCTCATTCTACTCATCGTGTCGCTGGTGCTCGGAGCCCTGTTCGGCTTCGCCTCGAACAAGCTTTCCGGCGCACTGGCCAAGAAGGTCTAGGATCTTCCGGCGGCGCGCGCCGGGCTCCGGGCGCGCGCCGCCGGATCGCGCTGCCGGCGCCGCGGCGCGGCCTAACACCCGGTTCCCGCCTGAGCGCATGCCGCGGCAGTGAAACTGGCCGCGGCTTGAGTTATATTGCGTCCCGCAAACCTGTCTATACAGGATGAGCGCCGCGAATGACCAGCGCCAAGGCCGCGCCCCTGTACGCGCAGCTCAAGGAGCACGTGCTGCAGAACATCCGCTCGGGCGAGTGGCGGGCGGGAGAGCGCGTGCCCTCCGAGCACGAGCTCGTGCGCAAGTTCAAGGTCTCGCGCATGACGGCAAACCGGGCGCTGCGCGAGCTCATGCGCTCGGGAGTGCTGGCGCGCATCGCCGGCGTCGGCACCTTCGTCGGCGACCTCAAGGCGGCAGCCCATCCGCTGCAAATCCGCAACATCGCTCAGGAAATCCGCGACCGCGGCCACCGGCATCGCGCACTGCCGGTGGTGCTCGAGCGGATCTTGCCGGCGCCGATGGTACGCAGCCGCTTAGGGATCACGACGCGTGCGCCGCACGTTTTTCACTCCCTCATCGTGCATATGGAGAACGACATCGCACTGCAGGTCGAGGATCGCTACGTGAATCCGCTCGTCGCGCCCGACTATCTGGCGGCGGACTTCACGGCGGTCACTCCCTACGAATACCTGATGGAAGTCGCGCCGTTGCAGCGCGTCGAGCACGTGGTGCGCGCGGTGCAGCCGGCAGCGCGCATCCGCGGGCTGCTCAAATTGGGGCCGCGCGAGCCCGTGCTTCTCATCGAACGCGTCACCTGGAGCCGCGCAGCGCCCGCATCGTTCGCACTGTTGTATCACCCCGGCAGCCGCTTCGAGCTGCGCGGCGCATTCGAAGTCTAGTCAGGCACATAGGTTCAATCCGGCGGCAGTCAAGCAAGAGGCGCATATGGACAGTCATACTCGACACGACCCGACCCGCAAATTGCGCGCGGCGCGCGGCTCCGCCCTCGAGGCGCGCAGCTGGTTGACGGAGGCGCCGCTGCGCATGTTGCGCAACAATCTCGATCCGGAGGTCGCCGAGCGCCCGGACGAGCTCGTCGTCTACGGCGGCATCGGGCGCGCCGCGCGCGATTGGGAGTGTTTTGATCAGATCGTCGCCACCTTGAAGGTGCTCGGCGACGATGAGACTTTGCTGATTCAGTCCGGCAAGCCGGTCGGAGTGTTCCGCACGCACACGGACGCCCCGCGGGTGTTGATCGCCAACTCGAATCTGGTGCCGCACTGGGCCAATTGGGAGCACTTCGCGGAGCTCGACAGAAAGGGGCTCATGATGTACGGCCAGATGACCGCGGGATCGTGGATCTACATCGGCAGCCAGGGAATCGTGCAGGGGACCTACGAGACTTTCGTCGAGATGGGGCGCCGCCACTACGGCGGCGAGCTCGCGGGGCGCTGGATCCTGACCGCGGGCCTAGGCGGCATGGGCGGTGCGCAGCCCCTGGCCGCGACCATGGCGGGCGCTTCGCTGCTCGCGATCGAATGCCAGCCGAGCCGGATCAAGAAGCGGCTCACAACCGGCTATCTCGATGTCGAGGCGCACAGCCTCGATGAGGCATTGCAGCTCATCGCAAGTGCGGTACGCGAAAAGCGCGCGCTGTCGGTCGGCCTGTGCGCCAATGTCGCGGACGTCCTGCCCGAGTTGCTGAAGCGCAATGTCCGCCCCGATGCGCTCACGGACCAGACCTCCGCCCATGATCCGGTCAATGGCTATCTGCCGAGCGGCTGGACGCTCGCGCAGTGGGAGTCGCAGCGCGCCGCCGACCCCGGCGCGGTGGCACGCGCGGCCAAGCACTCGATGGCGCGGCACGTTGAGGCGATGCTCGAGTTCCAGCGGCGCGGTGTGCCGACGTTTGACTACGGCAACAACATTCGGCAAGTGGCTCTGGATGAGGGTGTGCAGGAGGCGTTTGCCTTTCCCGGCTTTGTTCCCGCCTATATCCGGCCGCTCTTCTGCCGCGGAATCGGCCCGTTTCGCTGGGTTGCGCTGTCCGGTGATCCGGAGGACATCTATCGCACGGACCAGAAAGTGAAGGAGTTGATTCCCAACGATCCGCACCTGCATCGCTGGCTCGACATGGCCCGTGCGCGCATCAAATTTCAGGGGCTGCCGGCGCGCATCTGCTGGGTGGGCCTCGGCGAGCGGCACCGGCTGGGCCTTGCCTTCAATGCCATGGTCGCGCGCGGCGAATTGCGCGCGCCAATCGTGATCGGCCGTGATCATCTGGACTCCGGATCCGTGGCGAGTCCCAATCGCGAGACCGAGGCGATGCTCGACGGCTCGGATGCCGTGTCGGACTGGCCGTTGCTGAACGCGCTGCTCAATACCGCAAGCGGCGCCACCTGGGTGTCCTTCCACCATGGCGGCGGTGTCGGCATGGGCTATTCGCAGCATGCGGGGGTGGTCATCGTGTGCGACGGCACGGCGGCGGCGGCGCGGCGCATCGAGCGGGTGCTGTGGAACGATCCGGCGACGGGCGTCATGCGGCATGCGGATGCCGGCTACCCCGAGGCCATCCGCTGCGCGCACGAGCAGGGCTTGAATCTGCCCATGGTGATGCGGTGATCGCAGCGCATAGAGCGCAAGGATCCGCGCGGCCCGTGCGCGTGGCGCTGCAGGAGCTGGATCTTTCGATGGTGCGGCGCGTTCTGCAGCGGCGCGCGCAGGTGTCTCTCGGCCGTGACGACCTCGAGCGCGTGCGGCGCGGCGCCGCGGCGGTGGCGCGCCTGGTCAGTAGCGGCAAAACGGTCTACGGCTTGAATACCGGATTCGGCCTCCTCGCCGCCACTCGCATCCCGCGAGATCAGATCGGCGCCCTGCAGAGAAACCTCGTCCTATCGCACGCGGCCGGCACCGGAGCGTTGCTCGAAGACGGGATCGTGCGCCTGGTGCTGGTGCTCAAGATCGCAAGCCTGGTGAAGGGCTACTCCGGAGTGCGCCTCGAAACGGTGCGGGCGTTGGCCGCATTGCTCGAGCACGAGGTGTATCCGTGCATTCCGGGCAAGGGTTCGGTGGGTGCATCCGGAGACCTTGCGCCGCTGGCGCACATGTCGGCGGTGCTTCTCGGCGTGGGTCAGGTGCGCATCGCCGGGCGGATTTTTCCCGCG
>Ga0210394_10000199_pt1 | contig 145097 bp, 117 predicted proteins | sample IncBWC12MmetaG_FD_160121 | JGI IMG/M metagenome (GOLD analysis project Ga0210394, IMG submission 160121) | Forest soil microbial communities from Barre Woods Harvard Forest LTER site, Petersham, Massachusetts, United States - Inc-BW-C-12-M | ecosystem: Environmental > Terrestrial > Soil >... | reverse complement strand
GTGGAACCATGACGCGCAGGCCGCTGGAAACGATGCGAATCATGAAATAACGCTCGGTCCTACCATTCAAGACACCGTAACTAATCTGTTCTACAAGTCCGACGCCGTGGTTCGGGTAAACGACCTTATCACCGATTTTGTAGTCCATGTATCGAGATGCCCCCCTGAGATACTTACCGAGTTTAAGTGTATGTGCCGCAAGAGTCAAGATATATCCAGTGGAATCATGGAGTTAGAGAAAATTAGATGTGAATTTGGCAGTGGAATTGCTCGAGGACATCGCGAAGGCGCTTCGAAGACTGCAACAGGTGTTGCATCCGTCCGGTAGTTGGCCTTGAGGGCCAGTGGTCTCTGAAAGTGACGCTGGGGTACGGTAGAATGCGCTCGTGATTCTACTGGCGCTGGATACATGCGATTCGCGGGGTAGTTTGGCTGTTTTGCGGGACGATGAGGTCTTAAAGTCCATCGCGCACGAGGGAAGTTCTGACTATTCGTCGTGGGTTCTGCCTACCGCGGACGAAGCACTAAGGGCTGCCGGGTTGGGGATTCGTGACGTTGAGGTGTTTGCGGCGGCCACCGGGCCGGGATCGTTTACCGGAGTACGGATCGGGTTGGCCACGGTAAAGGCCTGGAGCGAGGCTTACGGGAGAGGCATCGCCGGTGTTTCCAGGCTAAAGGCCATGGCTCGACAGGCCTCCGGCGCTGGGGCTTACGTGGCGGCCTTCGCTGACGCCCATCGGGATCAAGTGTTTGGGGCGCTGTTTCGGAGGGAAGGCGCGGCGTTGACGCCAGTAGAATCGGAGATGCTTGCGGCTCCCGCGGAGTTCCTGGATTGGGTGAAACAGCGTTCCGCGAACGGACAGGTGAGCTGGATTTCGATGGACCCGGAGAAAGTGACGACCGAGGACTCCTGGGGCTCGCGCGCGGAGGCTGGCGAGAGCGTTGAAATGAGTACCAACGTGCTTGCGCCGGCGATTGGAAGAATCGGGAGAATGCGTGCGCTCGAAGGGCGTTTGACGGATGCTCTTGGGTTGGACGCGGAATACCTGCGCAGGCCCGATGCGGAGGTTTTCTGGAAGGGCGGCCGGGCCGTAGCAATGGAGATCGGCAAGACGCATGCCGTTAAGAGTGTGCGAAGGTTTCGGCCGGAAGATGTGGATGCGGTGGCGGCTATCGGGAAGGACGCGCCGGAGGCCGCGACTTGGTCAAGAGAGAGCTACAGCAAGTTCGCCGTGGAGAACGGATCGCTGGCGCTGGTGCTTGAAACGAATGGACGGATAAGCGGGTTTTTGCTTGGGAGGCGGGTTGGCGACCAGGCCGAAGTACTAAACCTGGCTGTGGGCTCTAGTGACAGGCGTAAGGGGGAGGGAACTGCATTGCTCGTGGCGGCATTTGTGGAATTTGCGCTGCGAAGCGTCGGAAGCGTGTATCTCGAGGTGCGAGAATCGAATACGGGAGCAATTGCGTTTTATGAGAAACACGGTTTCGCCAAAACAGGATTGCGGAGGGGGTACTACCGGGAGCCGGACGAAGGGGCGGTGACGATGGAGAAAAAACTAACAAGCTAGGACTAAATTCCTGCTAGTTACCTCTTGACGCCGCCATTCAGAGTGCTATCGTTGCGTTTATGTAGTGTTCACAATTCAATTCGCGCAGTCGTGAGGAGGACGCATGGCAACCGCACAGCGGGCACCTCGAGACATACTCCTCGATACAGACGCCGAGTATCGGCGTCTGGCCGAGCAGCACTCGAAATACGAAGCTGAACTGCATCGAATCTCCACCGCCAGTTACCTCAGTTCGGAAGACCTCCTGGAAGAAATCAAGCTGAAGAAGATGAAGCTCCACTGTAAAGACGAGATGGAGCGGATTGCCCTGCGTAGGAAAATTTAGGCTACACGCCGAGCAAAGCCCGACAAAGGCTTGCGCCGCATGTAGCCCGAAACGCAAGAAAACAAAGGGAATCTCCGAAGCGCGTTGCCGCCTACGTTTGCTCCGTTTTGTACCTGTTTATATGGCCTTCTCGGACAGAACTCGGACAATTTGACCCGTAGGTACTTAGAGGGTACGTTTCTGGTAGCAGCAAGAGGTTGCCAGAAATGAAGTGTCCTCACTGCTTGACCGCATTCCACGACAACTGGACTGCCATTCCTATTGAAACTGATGCAGATGGCAGTTGGATGCTATCGCACGCGACGTGTCCTCAGTGTAAGAGGCTGATTATTCGACTCGTGAACGGTACTGGCGTTGCAGACCCCCGGACCTCCGCACTGGTCGGCCTTGTGACAGCGCATAAAGTGCTAGTTGTTCATCCCAAGGGAGCTTCACGTTCCCCCTGCCCGAACGAGGTCCCCGACCAAATCTCTGGAGATTACAAAGAAGCGTGCCTTGTCCTCGACGATAGCCCGAAAGCCTCAGCCGCATTGAGTGGCACGTGCAGGTGCCAGCGGGTTCGTGGTCTCATAGTTTGCCAAAAGGCGTTTCGCCGCGCTCATGAGTACGTTTGAGCGCATTGGGGTTGTGCGCGCGCTTCTCGTATCCATCGAGAATTTCGTTAACCGAGGCTTCCGGGACGCCGAAGCGGATGGCCAGTTGCTTTGCTTCCAGGTACTCTGCTTCGTGTAGATGGATAATTAACTGCACTTCCTGCGCGTCGAGTCGTTGTTCGCGCTCGCGAACCACGCGCTCAATGGAGCTGCCGCCGCAGTGAAAACGTTTCGCTAAAGCTTCCCGGGTCATGCCGGTCTTTCTGAGTCGGCGGATTTCTGATTTTGCTTGCTCTGTAAGCCGAGTCATTCCGTTGCCTTGCTCGGGAGGGAATGATTTGCGAAGCGCCTTTCGGGGCAAAGGCAGTTTCGGACCTCTTCATGGCGCAATAAGCGGCTTTCTCGCCACGCACAATTTTCTTCCACAAGTCGCGAGGCGAAGCGCATCCGCGGCTTTCTGCCCACTCGTCCATCCACGGCTCATGTCGGACAATCGTTGCGTCACGCAGGACGCGCTGCGCTGTTGCCATCGTGGGATCCTTACAAATTGGTGATGGAACCGTCGGCGTTAGTTCGCTTCGAATTTCCGAGCATGCCCGATTTACTGCCGCCTAGCTGGCCAGCAGCGAGCTGCGGCGCCACAACGCCCGGTTGAACGTATGCAACCGCGGGGGTCGGCGGCCGTCGCCTGCAAGACATTGCGAATTGCTTCGATTTGCATACTCACTCCGGGAGTTACTGGGTTTCGAAAATCCGGCTGCTGATAATTTGCCACGGTGATTCCTCCTTCAAGTCCAACTGACGCTTTGAATCGAGTTGGCCGAATACCACGTATTTAAGCTCGGAACAAAAAAACAGCCAGCGCGGAAAATATCGCGTACCGCTTCATCGACGCTTGAGAATCCAGTCTGCCCGGATGCTATGCCGGCTCCGCCGCTGTCAAGAGCTTGCAAACCCGCACTAATCGGAACCGTCACAGTCGAAGCTGTCAAAGTTCCACCAGTGGCGCCACCGGCGTTTGTCACAACCACGATGTTGAGTTGAGTCGGCGTGCGTTACTCCTACGCCAAGCTGCGTTCGTCGCTGTGCAAGTCTTCTTCGCTAGTGCCCAAATTTTGCTCAGCTCAGGAGAAACCATTGACGTGGGGAGTTCCTTACTACCGAAACGCGGCACGGCCGTAATCGTTGGCCGTGTCGGTGCGACGGCGGAGACTTGCGTCGGAACCAATCTTTTGGTTAGGTCGCCATCGCCGTCAGCTTTCGAACATTCCGCGCAAGCGTTATCGTGCCAGGCGGCAGCGCCAGCGTGTACGTCATGGGCTGTTTTATGGAAGCTCGCTCGTCGTCGCCAAGGCTTTCCTTCGCCATGATGACGCCATGGGCTTCGGCGAGCGCTCGATGGCTCGCTGCGGCCGCTTTGTTAAAATGTGCAAGATGCTCTCTCATTGTCATTTTGTGGGCTCCTCCCAACTCCGTCGGATTTTTCATAAAAATCCTTACGCTACGTGCCGCGCGATGATCCCTCTGGAGATTTCAAAAAACGCCGGCGGGTCCAGGGCCTTCACGGCTTTTTCCAGCAATTCGATTTCCTCGCGAGTGCAGTACTTGCGGAACGCTGAGAGAGTCGCGAGCATCTCTGAGCTGACGGATGATTTTCTGAGCAGCACACCGCTGTCTTCGGCTACGGAGCCGAGGAGAGTAGCCGCGCGTTCCTCATCGAGCACCCTCTTACAAAGCGCGAGTGCTTCGTCGTATTCCGGCGAATCCTTGAAGACTTTTTTTAGCGACTCACTGACTTTCGCAAAACGCGCCGGCTGCGTTCTGGCGAGAGTGACTTGTCCACTGGCTCATCCCATGGCGAATTATCGACGGAGTTAAGCGGGTCATTCCATGACGCAGAATCGACGCCGCTTTTCAGTAGGTCGCTTTTGGATTTCTGGATGATCACGTCTGCAGCATACGGGATTTCGGAGTCGTCACTCGAATCGATCCGAATCAGGTCGACGAACTGGCCGTCCACATTCGGGCCCGCTGCTTTGTAATTCGGGAGTGCCTTGACCGGCACTTCATTCAAACTCTTTAGCCATTTGTCACTCATCTGGTTTCTCCTTCATAGAATCAAGCCCGGATTTTCGAGCATCGCAAACCGTCGGCAAGCAGCATGGAATCGCGTACGAGTTTCTCGAACGGCGCGGTCCGAGGCCTGTTGAGCGGCATCGCCTTTCGGAGTTTGGATGTAGCTGGTTCTGCCTGTCTCATACCCGAAAGAACGGCGCCGGTTCGGCGCGTTTTGACAAGCTGCTCTGTATGCGGCCGTGGCTGCCTCGCGTTCCTGTTTGGCGGCTTCGAGCCTGTCCGCGTCAGTCTCAGTCGGTTCAACTTCGGCGACGGATTTGCGGAACCAGTTCACTCGCCCCACGCCTTGGCTGCAGCCTTCATGGCCTCAATCTCCGCAGCCATACTCAATGCGTGAGCCGCGAAAGTCTTCTGTAGGGCATCCAGTTGACTGGCCACGTTCTCGTAAAACTTCTGCCCTTCCTCGAGCTCCGCAGCTTGCTTTTTGAAAAAATTGCCGATCGATTTGCCCGCCTTTTCCAAATCTTCCTTTTCCGTGAGTGCGAACATCGGTCTTGTCTCCTGAACTGCTGGGCGCTAGTTTTAGGCCCAGCGAAACCGCCGTCAAGCGGTATTTTATTGATGGATAATAGTATCTTAGTGTGTAGATGTAAGTACTCGGCGGCCGCCGCCAACAAGAAGCCGGGCAATCCCACCGGAGCCAATCAGTATTCGAGGAATCGTGCCGACAAAAAAAAGCACAATTCCTCATGGCAGCAACTCAGCCGTCACCCTAACCGCGCGCATCGCCCGGGACGCCAACACCGATCCTAGAAACGTGTCTCCATTCGCACAGACGGGGCCGACCGGCGAGGAGTACCGTGGGGAGCATGATTAACGCTGACGGAGTTAGGGCAAGGCAGGCCATCGTCAATGAACTGGTCGCCCGCATTGAAGAGAATTTCGGGCCTGGCGTCTATGGAGCCGCGCGTATGACAGAAGAAATCCGTACTCGCTTCCTGGTAAGTGGCGACGAGGCCCGATCCTTGTACGCTCGGAGCCAGCCATTAAAAACATTTGTTGCCCGGGCTTAAAGCTCCGGCCGTACCAGCTTCTTCGGCTTCCGCAAACAGAAAACCGTTCCTTCGTAAAAATCCGAAAACTATCCAAAAATTTCTGAGAGAGCAATGGTGCGTTTGCCCATGCCCTCGTCTTAAAAGTAATGAGCCTCGCCCAAGGAATGTATCCAGAGGCCATCAGCGAGTCCCACAGAGCAACGATCCTCGCTGTGTGCTACCTCGATGCGTTCGCGCATGGCGTGCGTGCTCAGAGTGAGCGTTGTACGCGCAGTCCCAGAGCAACAATGGCAGCTTTAAACGGGCTTGTGGTTGGCGGTACGCCGCACGCCGCAGCCGCACGCCGTGGCGGCCAGGATGCTGCTGGCAGCCAGGATGCCGTTTTAAATGGCCAACAGAGGCCGTTTCTAGGCGATGCTGACGCAGCGAAATTCCGGGATGGTGGGGTAAGGCTTACTGAACCGGCGGTTTGTGGCAAGGGCGCATTGGATTAAGCATCCAACGCACGCGGGCACAGCACACGCAATAACGCCCGCTATCGCGAAAATTCTGTCGTAGAATGGCCAAGGTTGCCCGTGTGTTTATTCCGCGGGTGAGGCTGATGAGGTATATTCTCTGAGGCATGGTCAAAGAGGGATATTACTTTGGGTTGCCGCTTCTGGTGTTGGGGGGCGCGGCGTATTTGGAGCAGTGGACCATCGTGGCGATGGTGTTGGTGTGTCTTGCGATCTTTGTTTTCTCATTTTTCCGTGATCCGGAGCGCGTCATTCCGGCGGAACCTGGAGCGATCGTTTCGCCGGGAGACGGGCGGGTGGTGGTGGTAACCGATGAGGAGGACGCGGGGCGGCCTGGAAAACGGATCAGCATTTTTCTGGCAGTATGGAACGTGCACGTCAATCGAGCTCCGGCCGCGGGGGTGATCACCAAGATGGAATACCGTCCTGGCAAGTTTCTGGCGGCCATGCGCGAGCGCGCTTCCATGGAAAACGAGCAGAATGTATTTACGCTTTCAACGGACGCGGGAGAGCTGGTGTTTAAGCAGATCGCCGGCTTGATCGCCCGGCGCGTGGTGAGCTGGAAGAAAGAAGGGGAGCGAGTGGCGCGAGGCGAGAGAATCGGTCTGGTGAGATTTGGTTCCCGAGTGGATGTTTGGGTACCCAAGGATGCCGAGATACTCGTTAAATTGGGAGAGAATGTGAAGGGCGGTTCGAGCGTGCTGGCACGATGGCCGGCCAGGACCACGAACGTGGATGTGAGCGATCAGCAAACCTCGGATCGAGAAGCACAGGTATCCGCGGCTGGGAAGCAAGATTAAGTTATGGGCCCAATTGAACAGCGAGAGATGCCGTTTGCAGGCCGCCGGATGCGCAATCCGCGATTTAGGCGAGGCATTTTCTTGCTCCCGAGCTTGTTCACGGGTGCGAACCTGCTGTGCGGATACTATGCGGTGGTGGCCTCGATTGCCGGTAGTTCGGAAGACTTCGACCACGCGGCCAGGGCCATCGGGCTGGCGATTCTGTTCGATTCGCTCGATGGCCGCGTGGCGCGCCTGACGGGGACGAACACGGAATTTGGCGTGCAGTTTGATTCGCTGGCGGATGTCGTCAGTTTCGGAATTGCTCCGGCGGTGATGGCCTATGCCTGGGGCGTGCGCAGTTTGCCTGACCAGGGATCCCCGCGATTCGAGCTGATCGGCCAATTGGGGTGGGTTTTTTGCCTGTCGTTTCTGATCTGCTGCGCTTGGCGGCTGGCGCGGTTCAACGTTCAGGGCATGGCGCCGGGGGGATCGAAGAATTTTGTGGGTATGCCTACCCCAGCGGCGGCGGGAGTGATCGCCGCGCTCGTGCATGGATTCAAATCTCCCTTGCACGATTGGCGCTGGTCGGTCGGGTGGTTTGCATTGGCGGGTATCCTGGGCGCGCTGATGACCAGCACGATTCGCTATTACAGTTTCAAGGATATTCCGTGGACCCGTAAGCAACCCTCGCTGACGGTCGTTCTGGTCTGCCTACTGGTGGGCGTGGTGTGGAGATTTTCCGAATATGCTCTGGTGATCTTCGCTTGCACCTATGCTGCCGCCGGCGTGGTCCTGCACATCGTGCGTTTCTTCCGGCATCGCCTCGTTTCCCGGACCGTGTGATTCATGCCAGCGCTTGACCGGGGATCCAACCCCATCGTGATCGCGGGTGCTTCGTCACTGTTGGGAGCCGAGCTGCGTTCGTTGCTGGAAGAGAGCCGTTTTGCGGGGGCCGAATTTCGGCTGGTGGATGAAGAGATTGCTGCGGGCACGTTAACCGCAGCTGGCGGCGAGCCGGCGGTGATCAGGCCTGTGGAGGAGGGAACCTTTGACCGTGCGGCAAAAGTGTTTTTCACTGGCTCGGCGGAGTTCACTCGCAGAAACTGGGCGGCGGCACGGGCTGCCAAGGCCAAGGTCATTGACTTATCGGGAATGGCTGCAGCTGAGGAGAGCACGGTGACTTGGTTTCCGAAGCTGGACGTGTTGCAGGGGAGAAAGTTTCCGAGCGACGCCCGCATCTACGCGATTCCTTCCGCGGCGGGAACGGCGACTGCTTCCCTGGCGTTAGGTCTCGCGAAGATTGGTGTGTCGCGGCTTGAAGTGATTTGCTTCCAGCCGGTTTCTGAAGCTGGGCGCGCGGGCATTGAAGAGTTGGAGAGCCAGACCGGGCAACTGTTGTCGTTTCAGGGGACGGGGCAGCCCGTGTTTGACGCGCAAGTGGCGTTCAATCTTTTGGACCGGTTTGGAACCGGCAGCAAGCACAAGCTGAGCGTTGCCCGGGAACGCCTGCGTTTGGAGACCAAGGCGTGCCTGGGAAAGCAATCGGTTATGCCGGCGTTGCAGCTGATCCATGCTCCGGTGTTTTATGGAACGGCATTTTCGGCGTGCGCGGAGCTTGCGGCTGGCACAAAAGTCGAGCAGGTCGTCGCGGCCTGCGAGGATGCGGGATTTGTGATTCCAGCAGAGGAAGGAGCCGGACCGAGCAACGTGAGCGTGGCTGGAGAAAAACTGGCGCACCTGGCCAAGCCGGAGGAGGACCCGGCGCGGCCGGGGGCGTGGTGGTTTTGGGGAGCTGCGGATAACATTCGGGTGCCTGCGGCGAACGCCGTGAAGCTGGCGGAGATGCTGCCATGAGCGGGAACCGATTGGTAGGAGCGGCGATGGCGGCGGGTTTCGCAGTTGCTGGATGCGGATATCACGTGGCCGGGCACAGCGCAGCACTGCCGAAAAACATTCGGGTCATCGCTGTTCCGGCGCTGGAGAACAAGACCACGAGCTACCGGCTCGAACAAAAGCTGACGGCCGCGACGGTGCACGAGTTCTTGGCCAAGACGTCGTACCGCGTGGTGTCGAATCCGGAAGAGGGAGACGCGGTTTTGAGGGGCAAGGTTTTGAGCTTGGAGGCCGTGCCACTGCTGTTTGATACCACCACGGGCCGCGCCACGACGATGCTGGTGACCGTGAAGTGCGAAGTGACGTTTACGGAAAGCGCGACGCAGAAGGTGCTCTATCACGCCGACAGTTTTGTGTTCCGCAACGAGTATGAAATTTCGACGGATTTAAAGAGTTTTTTTGAGGAGCAAGACCCGGCGCTGGACCGGCTGGCGCAGGATTTTGCGGCGCATTTGGTAGCGGCGGTCAGGGAAAACTACTAGCGAACGGCTCTTCCAGTTTGCGTAGCGCGGACGCGAGATCCAGTGTGAATTCGCCGGGCTAAAGCTCGGCCTATACAGGAGTGGTGATGGCGCAAGTTTCTCCGGAACAGTTGTTGGCGCGTTTGGCGAGCGGAAAGGCGATTCCGGCGCTGTTGTTGCTTGGCGAAGAGCCGTATTTGCGCGACGAATGCCGTGCGCGATTGATTGAGAAGTTTGTGCCCGAGGCTGCGCGGACATGGGCCGTTTCGCGGTATTCGGCCGGCCGCGGTGAGACGCAGGCGGCGCTGGATCAGTCGCAAACGATGGCCATGCTTTCGCCGCAGCAGGTGGTTTTCCTGGAAGAGGCGGAAGCGATTGAAAAGCTTGGAGAGAAAAACCGGGAAGAGGCCGTGACCCAGCTCGCCGCGTATCTTGATAATCCTGCGCCGTTCACCGTGCTGGTGGTGGAAGCGACCAGCCTGGACCAGCGCATGAAGCTGGGGAAGATGCTGGCCGAGAAAACGCTAGTGGTGGCTTGCGGGCTTCCCGAGAACGCGGCAGGGAGACAAGCAGCAGCCGTGGCGTTTGCCCGGATCATTGGGAAAGAAAAGGGCGTGACTTTTGAGCCGGGCGCAGCAGAGGACTTGGCGGAATTTGTGGCGGCGGATTTGATGCGCCTAAAAACGGAGATTGAAAAGCTAGCCACTTTCGCGGGCGAGAAGAAGTTCATCTGCAGGAATGACGTCACCTCCATGGTAATTTCCGAAAAGACCACGACCGTGTGGGAGCTGGCGGACCTGCTCGCGGCGAGGAACTCCGCGAAGGCTCTGGAGTTTCTCGACCGGTTGCTGCGCGACGGCGAGGAGCCGTTGCCGATGGTCGGGGCCATGGCCTGGATGTACCGGAAGCTGATCGAGGCCAGCGAAGCGAAAGGGGTAACCAACGGGTGGCAGGCGGCGCGAGTTCTTGGCATGAACCCGCAGCAAGCCGAAGTGGCTCTAGAAGCATCCCGCAAAATTCCCAAGGCGCAATTGCTGGCTGGCCTTCGCGCGCTGCAAAAAGCGGACGACCGCCTCAAGGGCGGTGCAGAAGATTCGAGGGTGGTGATGGAGTTTTTGGTTACGGAGCTGACGGCGAGCCGTGCGGCAACCGCGGCCGCCAGGTGAGTCTGCGGCGGCTAAGAGTTGCGTTCAGAGGAGAGAAGGGTGAAATGAAAAGAGAACGGGGCACCGCGGCAATCGAGAGCGGGTAGGAATGCAAGAGGGCGAGCCGAAGCCCACCCCCACCAACCGACTAACAAATGGATTTGCTTCTCGGAACGTTACTTCCCGGACTTGGCCGCGAGACCGTTGAAGGCCAGGGTGAGGCGCGACTTGTAACGGTTGCCGGTGTTTTCGTGCAGCACGCCCTTGGTAATGGCCTGGTCGATTGCGGACATCGTCGGATGGAGAAGATTGCCCGCGGCGGTGGCGTCAGCGGCGGTGATTGCGGTGCGCAAACGGCGCATCAAAGTGCGGACCCGGGTGCGGTTGGCGCGATTTACATCGGCGCGTTGACGAGCTTGCGCCGCACGCTTTAGAACCGACTTTTTCTTCTTTTTGATCTTGGTAGCCTGTCCCTGGGCCATCTATTGCTCCTTTTGGGTGTCGCTCAAACTCCTAACGTTAGACGAGGCCTGGAGCTTTGTCAAACGAGTCGAGATGACTGTTCCTCGAAGGGTGTCAACCCGTGGTTGGTGGCGGAAGCGATCCTCCTGCCTGCTACAGGTCAAAGGTAAGCTCGCCTAGCTGGAAGGGGTTGCCGCCGCGGGCGGCGATGAGGTACCAGCCGGTGGCGCCGATGTGTTTGGAAGGGCCGTAGGTGAAGCCGAAGCCGGTGTCCATGACGCTGGTGGACGCCACCAGGCCCTGACCGGGCGGAATGGCTGCGCCGTTGACGGTTTGTCCCTCGCCCAATTGAGCTTGTGCGGTCTCGCAGGTATCCACAAACTTTACTGCGGTGTGCAAGTCCCGCGCGCGGTCATGCAGGCTGTCTGCGCCGGCATTGGAGCGCGCGATGAGCGCGGCGATGGTATGCGAGGTTCCTTCGAGCCAGACGGCCCGCGGGTCGGAGCCCGGGATTGTCGGGGTCAGGCTGGCGGTGTCGAAGACCATGCCGGTGAAGGATTCGCTTCCTGTGAGTGTGCTGTTGAGAGACGCAGCGGTATCGGTGCTTTCGAGATTGCCGATAGCCCAGTCGATGGTGTGCTTGAAGTGATTGTCAAGCAGGGCGAGATAGGACCAGGTTTGACAATCCTCGGGAATCGGGGAGGGGTTAATGGTGATCTGATCGCCGAGTGTGCCGGTGTAGAAGTAGCCCCCCGAAGTGTTGTACATCGCCATTACAAAGCTGAGGGCATGCGCGGCGAGGTCTTTCCAGGACGTACCATTATTGGCGGCACCGTGGTGTGTGAGCCGATCGAGTATGGTGAAGAACGCGTAGGTGTCAATGTTGTGTTCCGTGGACTTGCCGTTGGTGGAGGGAACAGACTGGTTGGACGGGTTAATGCTGGTGCCGAACGAGTAGCCGCCAGGTCCGAGTGTGTTGAAGGTGTTGGTGACGATCCAGTTTGCGACGTTGAGAGCCGCGCTGAGATAGCCGGTGTTGCGGGTGCGGCGATAGAGCTGCGCTAGCGCCAGGCCTGCCCAGGACTGGTCGCCGACCGCGCTAGTGTAGAAAAAGAAAGGAAAGGCTGCGGGAGTAATGAAGGCGCCGCTGGCTGAGGGTTGATTGACGAAATAGGCTTGCGCAAAGCGGCCGTCGCTGAAGGGGAAATTGCTTGCTTGGGCGTAAATAAGGCCCTGACCCAGAACCTCGGCACGAGCGAGGGAGTCGCGGCTTCCCTCCAGCAGGTAGGCGTGGATGGAGACGGCGTTGTCGTAGGTGAAGGCTGTTGATTCCAGGCCGGACTGGTCGGCGTAGCTCTGGGTCAGGCGTACCGTGTTGCCTGTGGCATAGGCGTCCATCATGGTGTTCTGGAAGTCGAGCGCCTTGTCGATGGATCCGAAAAGGGCTATGGCCCTGTCGGGCTGGGTGACTGGCTCGGTGGGGGCTGCATGTGCAGGAGGGGCCAGGCTGAGGGGGGCTACTCCCGCTGCGGCTGCTGCTCCAAGTCCCAATCCGAAGAATTTCCTCCGTGAGATCGCGTGCATTTTCGTCCCTCCCGAGGCGGGCTTTTTGCTACGGAGGGAAGATACTCGCACGATCTTGGCGAGTCAACGATGGCGAAAACGGGGGGATCGATTCCGGCCGTTAAAAAGGGCAAGAGCTGGCGGCAAGAAGAAGCCCCGGACTCCGAGGTATAGCGGAGTGCCGGGGCCGGGTTGCCTTTGCGCTTTGTAGCACACGCGGTGGTGAAGGTGAGCTGGGCGCGGTGTCAGCCTCTTTGTTGTTTAGTGTTGAGGGAAGGAAAGTGGGAATTCGAAGATTTGATCTCCGACGAAGATCCTCAGGTTGAGTTGCTGCGGGTTTTTGTCGCGCTCGAACCACACTACGCCGGAGGATTTCTCTTTCGGCGCGAGGGTCCCTGGTTGGAACGCAGACGATTGCACTTGTTGTGCGGCTTCGTCCAGATGGTTCCGCGTGGCGGGGGCGGCCGCCGAAGTCTTGTAGACGGCGTCCATGTAGGTTGCAGACATGGGAGCAGTGGCGCTCGCGTTGGTCGAATAAACCTGGTGAGTTAGCGCCTTAGCGAGTTTTCCGGGGTTCTGATAAGCGAGCGCGCGGAGCCGGGGCTGCAACTCGTCGAGTGTGAAGCCGGCGGGGTCGAAGTGAATGGGTGCATCGCTTTCGTTGGCGATGGCGACATTGGCACGCAGCTTCCATCCGGTGTCCTGAAGAGAGACCTGCACGGTGATGCCATTCGCACGGAGTGACTCGATGAGCGAGCCGTCGCTCACGCTCAAGAATTGGTCGCTGCCAGGAGCGCCGGACAGCCAGCGGGCGATGCCATTACCAACGACGGCTTCGACCGCAGGATGATCCTTCGGCACGTTCGCGGAGCCTTCCGAGAGGTACATTCGCGCGACATAGCCAGACTTGCCGTCGGCAGTACGGATACTGACGGTATAGCCTTCGGTGTCGGAGAGAACGGTGACTTCATCGCCGCAGTTTAGACGGGCGACAAGTTGCATCGGGAGAGCTTGCTCAGCGTCGGCGGTTACGGGCACATTCTTAAGACCGCGGCAGATGACTGTGCCGTGAAGTGCGCCAGGCGCGACGGTAACACTGGAACCGGAGTTCTCTGCCGCCCAAGCGGGCAGAGTGACTGCCAAACTTACGAAAGTGCTCAGAATTAAGAGTTTGTTTCTCATGTGTATTCACCCCTCAGTGACTAGCGTTTCAGCGAGCGTTCTATATCAGCGTCGAGTAACATCTTCGCGTTACGGACGGTCTAGTGCTATAGCGCGTTAGTACCAGAGTACAGGTTACGAGCGGGGTAATGAAAGGAACGCCGGGATAGTTGGCTACATCAGATTAAATGCTGAAAACCATTGCCAGAGGGGCCCGCGAGCATCAAGATTGTAACCAGGGCGTAACTTGACCATGAGGCGGGGAAGGGTTAGGGTGGAGGAAGTTTCTTCCTGAGTTGAGTCGAACGCGGTCACCGATAGCGAGGAGGAATCCCATCGGCCACCCGGCTTCTGTATCAGGCAGACCTTCCACTTGGATGCGGCGTACCGTTCACATATCCGGAAAAATTGAACCGTTCTTCGGCACGCTCGATGAGAATCTGCGCTTGCTCGAGGATTCCCTGCACGTGCGCACGCACTTGCACGACACCCGGCTGACCGTCGAAGGCGAGCAGGAGAGCGTCGATCAAGCCGTGAAAATCGTCGAGGAATACAATCATTTGACGCGCCACGGGCGTTCGCTTTCGAGCACGGAAGTGAAGTCGCTCATGCGCGTGGCGACGGAAGAACCGCATGAATCGCCGCGGGGGATGTTTGAGCCGGCGCGCACGCGCTCGTTCGGTAAGAAGCAAGTCACCCCCAAGAACGCCAGTCAGAAGCGTTACATGGAAGAGATCGAGAAGCACGACATGATGTTTGGCATTGGGCCCGGAGGAACGGGGAAGACGTATATCGCAGTAGCCATGGCGGTGAGCGCGCTGCTGACCAAGCAAGTGAACCGCATTATTTTGGCGCGGCCCGCGGTGGAAGCTGGTGAGCGGTTGGGCTTCTTGCCCGGCACTTTGCAGCAGAAGATCGATCCTTACATGCGGCCGCTGTACGACGCGCTGTACGACATGCTGGATGCCGACAAGCTGGAGAGGTTTCTCGAGAAGGGAATTATTGAAGTTGCGCCGCTGGCATTTATGCGCGGGCGCACGCTGAACGATTCGTTCGTGATCCTGGACGAAGCCCAGAATACCACCAGCGAGCAGATGAAAATGTTTTTGACGCGGTTGGGATTCAATTCGAAGGCGGTCATCACCGGAGACACCACGCAGATTGATTTGCCGCAGGGGAAAAAATCCGGATTGATCGAGGCCCTCGAAGTGTGCGGAAAGATCGAGGGGATTGGCGTGATCCAGTTCGGCGAGAAAGATGTAGTGAGGCACAATCTGGTGCAGCAGATCATTCGCGCTTATGAGGACTACGATATGGCGCATCCGCAGCGCGGCCCGAATTCAGGAGCTGGCGCGGGGAATAGCAAGGCGGGAAGCGCTGCCGAAGCACCAGGGAAAGATCAGAACAGAGAAAACCAGCGGGCATGATTTTGAACCGCCAGCGTGCGGTCCGCGTCGCGCGGCGGCCTCTCGAATCATTTTTGCGCCGCGTAGCGAACGAGCTGGATATCCGTGATGCGCACGTCACCGTTTGTTTCGTAAGCGATCGAGAGATCGCGCACATGAATGAGGCCTTTCGAAAGAAGAAAGGGCCGACGGATGTGCTGTCGTTTCCGGCGGAAAAAAAGCCCTGGGCTTTTGCCAGCCGAAGAAAAAAGACTAGGAAAGACGGCGCAGAGATCACCGAGGGCGCGGAGGAGCGCCGGCGAAAGCAAGAATCGCCGCCGGCGGAGAGATATTTGGGGGATATTGCTATTGCGCCGGAGACGGCGAGACGTTACGCGAGAAAGAATGGGCGCAGTCTGGTGGTTGAGTTGCGAGTGCTGATTCTGCACGGTGTGTTGCATTTGCTGGGCTATGACCACGAAACCGACCGCGGCGAGATGGACCGCATCGAGCGGAAAATGCGGCGGAGATTCGGACTGTCATGAACACGTATAGGGGGGTTTACGCTCTGGGCGTGGTTCTGCTCGCCGTTGGCCTGCCCGTTTTTTCCTACCTCGCACTGATCTATCGCGAGCTCGGGCGTATGAATACCGGGCGGGTTCACGAGCATCTGGAAATCTTCGAAGCGGAAATCGAGCCCAAGCTGCACATCAAGCGCCGCAGCGGCGGGCGAACATTCCGCATTCTAGGGCATTTCTGGCTGGCGTTCCTGGTGCTGGAAACAACGCGCGGCGTCGTCTATTTCGTATCGGGGACGTGGGAATCTCTGATCGAATTTTGCGTGTTTCTTACGCTCGAAGTCGTCATCGCCATGCACTTTATCCCAGACATGCTGCTCTACCGCACGGAGGGGCGATGGTTGCTTCCGTTACTGCCGCTGATCCGTGCGGCGATGTGGCTGGCCTGGCCGGTGCGCGTGTTCCTGGAAGGCGCGGAGTCTCTGGCGCGAATCTCGGAGCAAGAGCCGGAGATGACCCAGGAACAACGGACGGAAGAAAGGATCGAGGCCCTGGTGGATGCGGCGGAGGAAGAAGGAATTATCGCGGCGGACCAGGCCGACCTGATCGAGCAAGTTGTGGAATTCAGCGACAAACGTGTGCGCGAGGTGATGACGCCGCGGCCGGACATCGTCGCCATTGCAGCAGACGCCACGCTCGAGGAGTTGCACGCAAAGTTTGTGGAGAAAAAATTCTCGAAGATGCCGGTGTACGAAAAATCGCTGGACGATATTTTCGGTGTGGTGCATGCGCAGGACCTGCTGCACATCGCCGATCAGGATTTACCGAAGCGCAAGGTGCGCGAATTGGTGCGCCCGGTGCTCTTCATGCCGGAAACGAAGGCGGGATCGGAACTGCTGCGGGAAATGCGGCAGAAAGGCCAGCCGCTTGCGGTGATTATCGACGAACACGGTTCGGTGGCAGGAATCGCGACCGTGGAAGATCTGGTAGAGGAAATCGTGGGCGAAAGATGGAACGGCGGAAAAGCGCCCGCGCCGGACGTAGTGCGCGAAGCAGACGGCGGGTTGGTGATGCGTGGCAGTATGGCTATTCGCGACGTCGAGGAATTGTTGGGCGTAAACTTCGGCAAAGACGCGGATGAGACGGTTACCACCATCGCGGGATTGTTGAGCCATGTGTCGGGAAAGGTTCCCGCGCCCGGGGACAAAGTTGATTTGGAAGGATACCGCTTCGAAGTGTTGGAAGCGAACCAGAGAAAAGTGCTGCGGCTCAGGATTCGGAAGCGCGTGGCGGCCGCACCTCGAAAAGCATCTTCATAAGTCACCAGCGTATTTTTCGCAGAAACGTTTGTTTCGCCTGTTAGGAATTCCTGTGCGGACGCGATACCATGCGTGTACTTGGATGCGTGCGCTTGGAAGCCTGCGCTCGAATGGAACGGCCGGTGCTCCGGCGGAGGCAGTTGCATGAGAGGAAAAAGGATTGCGCTTCGATTCATTTTCTTCGCTGCGCTATCGACGTCGACCGCGGGCACCCGCGCCCGGGCGCAAGGGAGCGGAGCGCCTACTCCGCCTATCCCCGATATGCGCTGGGGAGTGAAGATACCGCTGCGCGACGGCGTATCGCTCGATGCCACGATTTTCGAGCCGCACGCGCAGAAAGAGCCCCTGCCCGTAATTTTCACGTTCACGCCGTACATCGGCGACAGTTACCTGGACCGGGCCATGTATTTTGCGCAGCACGGATATGTGTACGCGCTGGTGGACGTGCGCGGGCGCGGCAATTCCGGTGGAACGTTCGAACCGTTTGTGAATGAAGCGAAAGACGGCTACGACGTCGTCGAATGGCTCGCGAAGCAATCGTATTCGAGCGGAAAAGTAACCATGTGGGGCGGCTCCTATGCAGGATTTGATCAATGGACGACACTTAAGGAATTTCCGCCGCATCTGGCTACCATCGTTCCGGCAGCCGCGGCATATCCCGGAGTGGATTTCCCTTTCGAGTACAACATATTCTCGCCGTACGTCGAACAGTGGCTCACGTTTACGAGCGGAGTGACCAGCAATGCCAACCTTTTCGGAGCGGCGGCGTTTTGGGGAGCAAAGACCCGCGAATACTACGACCGACACCTGGCGTTTAAAGAATACGATCGGTTAGCGGGAAATCCCTCCGCCGTGTTTCAAAAGTGGATCCAGCATCCCGTTCCTGACGCCTACTACGACGCGATGGTGCCCGGCCCGGAAGAGTATAAGCGCATTCCGTTTCCGATTCTGACGATCACCGGCCACTACGACGGCGATCAGCCCGGCGCGTTCACGTACTATAAACGCCACATGCAGTACGGGACACCAGAAGCGAAGCAAAATCATTTTCTGATCATCGGCCCATGGGATCATGCGGGAACAAGAACTCCCCGGCGAGAAGTTGGTGGACTGAAATTCGGCGAAGCCAGCGTTTTGGATCTGAACAAGCTGCACACGGAGTGGTACGACTGGGTAATGAAGAACGGCCAGAAGCCGGAGTTCTTGAAGAAGCGCGTGGCCTACTACGTTGTGGGAGCCGGTGCCGAGGATTGGAAGTACGCCGACAATTTGGAGGGTATTGCGAACGAGAAGCAGACCCTTTATCTGGGTTCGAATGGACATGCGGAGGGCGTGTTTCAGTCCGGGGCGCTCCTGGACAAGCCTGCGGCCGGCGCAAACGCCGATCACTGGACCTACGATCCGCTCGACACGCGGCCGGGGGACGCAGAACCCGATGACGATGCGGCGTTTTTGACCTCCCAGCGAGCCGTGGTGAACAGCTACGGGAATGGTGCGGTCTATCACAGCGAACCCTATGGCGAGGCCACCGAAGTGACCGGTTTCTTGAAATTGCGTTTGTGGCTGGCCATGGACGTTGCGGATACCGACCTCCAAGCGGATGTGTTCGAGATTTTACCTGGCGGTGAATCTGTATTTTTGACCGGTGCCACCGTGCGTGCCCGTTATCGGGAGTCCCTGCGACAGGAAAAACTCGTCACCGTAGGAAAGGCAGAAGAATACGTCTTCGACAATTTTACATTTTTCTCGAGGCGCATCGCCAAGAGAAGCCGTTTGCGGCTGTTTGTGCACTGCCCCAATACGCCTGGCATCGAAAAAAATTACAACAGTGGAGGTGTCGTCGCGCTGGAAACCGCGAAGGATGCCAAGACCGCGCACGTCGCTTTGCTTCATGATGCGGAACACCGGAGCATGCTGGAATTACCCGTGGTGAAGTAGCGGAATGCCAAAGAAAAAACACGACGCAGGGAGCCCAGAGGTCCCGGAGACGCCCGGGGAGAGCGCCAGCGCGGAAGCGCAGAGTGCGCGGAAGCAGGAATATCGGGCTGGCTTTGTGGCCATCGTGGGGCGTCCGAACGCGGGGAAATCCACACTGTTGAACCGCCTGGTTGGGCAGAAGGTGGCCATTGTCACTGCGAAACCACAGACGACGCGCAACCGGATTCAGGGCATCGTGACGCAGCCCGGCGGGCAAATTGTTTTTATTGATACACCGGGGCTGCATTCCGCGGACTCTGCGCTGGGTCGGCAAATGATGCACGAAGTGGCCGCCGCGCTCGAAGGCATCGACGTGCTTCTGCTCATGGTGGACGCAAGCCGGGCCCTGCCCCACGCGGACGATTTGCTGCTGGAGAGGGCCAAGAGGTTTCGCGGGAAAACCATTCTGGCGCTGAACAAAGTAGACGGCCTTCCGAAACAGAAGCTGTTGCCCCTTATCGAGGCGTTTGATAAGGCCTTCCAGTTTGCCGCCATCGTCCCAATCTCGGCATTGAAGGGCCACGGCTGCCAAGACTTGCTGACCGAAATCTTCCTGTTGCTCCCTGAGGGCGAGCCTTACTTTCCTCTAGACCAGGTGACGGACCAGCCGGAGCGTTTTTTGGCGGCGGAGATTGTGCGGGAAAAAGCGATCCAGTCGATGTATCACGAGGTGCCTTACGCGCTGGCGGTGAAAGTTGACAAATTTGAAGAGTCACCCAAGTTGCTTCGCATTGAAGTGACCATGAACGTCGAGCGAGACTCGCAGAAAAAAATTCTCATCGGCCATAAGGGCGAGATGCTCAAGAAAATCGGCACCGAAGCCCGCAAGGAACTCGAAGTGTTGCTCGATAAAAAGATCTATCTGGGACTGTTCGTCAAAGTGGTTCCTGACTGGCGTGAGAATCCGCAACGGGTGCGTGAGCTGGACTGGCACGCGCAGCTCGAAGCGTTGGGCCAGGAGGAAGAAGGCGAGGGCTGACGTTCCTCGCTCCGCGCGACCGGCGCGAAAGAGCCATTTGGAAAAGTGAGCTTCAGTAGGGCGCACTGCTGTGCCCGTACCCGCCAAAAGACCAGCGCACGCCAACGGTGGTGTAGAGCCCGTAAGGGCCGTTCGTCCGAAGGTCTGCTGGACCCAGATTGTTTGCATACCGCCCCAAATAATCGACCTGATGCTGGGTCACGCGCAGACTGAGACTCTTCGGCAGCTCAATAGCTATGCCCACGGAGCGATCGAAGGCAATGGGCTCCATGGAGGCGAGGTAGCTGAGCTGAGGAATGTTTTTTCCGAAGGAGAATTTCGGCTCGAAGAAAAAGAAAATGTGCTTGGCGAACGTGCGGTTGAGCGGCTGGAACTCGATGTAGCCGCTAAACAAATAGCGGGCGTAGGCGGTACACGCGGAAGCCATTCCGCCGGAAGTGGCCGGCTGCGGAAAGGCGCAACGCCCCAGGTCCGGCTCATTGTGGGAAGGCGCCACTTCGAAATCCGTGTAGCCGCGCACCCAGTTGCGAGGAAACCAGGATGCCGCCGCCGGCCGTTCATACCACGCCGGGCTAGCCTGGCTCTTTGGTGTTTCTGGACTTGCCGCCGCAACCGGCGCACCGACTATTTCAGACTGTGCGCACAAACCGGGAGCGGTGATGCCGGAGATCACAGCCAAAATTAGCGATAGCCTTATCATGACGAGTCTTCCCTCAGACTTGCTTGTCTAGGCTTGCGAGTCGAAGCGCTCTTCGAATAGGAGAGCCCGCATAAAATTCCGCGGGGAGCTGTTAGCGGCGGATGAACGTCTGAAGGTTCGGCCGAGATGCCCGTCGTTAGCCTCGATTTCCCGCGATTGTATAATAGTAGACAGCGCTTCTCTAGCTGTTATTTGAGATTATTTCGTAAACGAGTTGTGCGCCGCGCGCGCGATACGAGCGACCCCCCCGCGGTCGGGGCGGCACTGCCGCGCCCGGGCTTAGTCCGGCGCGGCAATTCCTAGCGACTTCATTTTGCGGTAGAGGTGGCTGCGTTCGAGGCCCAGAGCCGATGCCGTTTGCGTCATGTTCCAGCGATGCTCTTGCAATTTGCGCAAAATGAATTCGCGTTCGTAGGCGCTGCGTGCCTCATGCAGAGTCGAGTAAGGATGCTGAGGACTCTGTGCGGCCCCGCGGAAAAGCTCGGGAGGAAGGTGGTGGGGCTCGATGCGCGCCTGCGGGCAGACGATGACCAGCCGCTCTACGAGATTGCGCAGTTCTCGCACATTCCCGGGCCAAGGATAACGCACCAGAACATCCATAGCCGGCGCACTCAGTTCCCGCGTTTTTTTGCCGTAGGCCGAACTGAATTCATCCAGAAAATAACGCGCCAGCGTGGGGATATCTTCCTGCCGCTCGCGAAGCGGTGGCACGAAGAAGGGAATTACGTTCAGACGATAGAAGAGGTCCTGCCGAAATGCGCCACGGGTAATCTCCTGCTCGAGATTCTTGTTTGTGGCTGCTATCACGCGGGCATCAACGGTCATCGTCTGGCTTGAACCTACCGGTTCGAAGCGCTGTTCTTCGAGCACGCGCAGCACTTTGGATTGCGTCCTCAGGCTCATGTCGCCGATTTCATCCAGGAATAGCGTGCCGCCGTCCGCCTTTTGAAATTTTCCGACCTTGTCCTCTGAGGCGCCGGTGAAGCTTCCCTTGATATGACCGAAAAGTTCGGACTCGATCAGCTCCTCTGGAATGGCCGCGCAATTTACTTCGACAAATGGACCTTTGCTGCGAAGACTGGCGGCGTGCAGAGCGTGGGAGACCAGCTCCTTACCGGTGCCGCTTTCCCCGTAGATGAGCACGCGGCCGTTGGTGGGGGCGGTGACGGCGATCTGCTGCCGCAACGCCTTCATCGGCACACTTTCCCCGATGACCTGATAACGGTGGCCGAGCTCGCTCCGCAGCAGCTGGTTTTCCTCCTGGAGCCTCCGCTGCTGGACGGCGTTGCGCACCAGAACAATGATTTTCTCGAGAGAAAGCGGCTTCTCAATGAAATCGAAGGCCCCCAGTTTTGTGGCGCGCACGGCTGTCTCAATCGTGCCGTGGCCGGAAATCATGATGACGGCCGGCGCACGCGGAATAACCTGAAGCCGGCTGAGAGCTTCCAAGCCGTCGAGTCCCGGCAACCACACATCCAGGAGAATGACTTCGAGATCGCCCTGAGCCGCGCGCTCCAGAGCTTCCTCGGCAGAGGCCACTGCTTCAACGTGATAGCCCTCGTCCTTGAGGATGGACGATAGCGATTCGCGAATTCCCGCCTCGTCGTCAACGACGAGAAGATGCGGCTTGGAAGTCATCGAGAGACTTCCGTTCCGTTCTGGTCTGTGACGCCCGCTGGCGTGAGCTCTGCGACCGGAAGTTCTACCAGGAACCGCGAACCTACTGGCAGGTTGTCTTCCACATGAATGCTGCCGCCGTGTTCGGCGACGATGCGCGCCGCGATGGCCAGCCCCAGGCCGGTTCCGCGGTTCTTCGTCGAAAAATGCGGAAGGAAAAGTTTGTCTTTGTCTTGCGGAGAAATGCCGTGGCCGGTGTCCGACACACAGATCTCGACGGTTTCGGCGTCGGGATGGGCGCAGGTGGAGATGAGGATTTCCCGGAACGAAGAGCTTTCCAGTGCTTCCGCGGCATTGTCAATCAGATTGACCACCACGCTGCGAATTAACCCGCCATCCGCGCGAACCGGCGGGAGATTCTCAGCCAGCGTGGTTTTAAGCGTGATGCCGTCTAGACGCCCGGCGAAAACCGCCACCGCCTCGTACACAATGGTATTGGCGTTGGTAGCCGTTAGCTTGGCGGTCGGGAAGCGGACGAATTGAGAGAATTCATTGACGAGCGCTGCAAGCGTGGAAACTTCGCGTTCAATCAAGCGCGAACACTCGTAAGCGAGCTTGGTCAGCTCAGCGTCGCGTGGAGCTTTGGATTCGGAGGCCTCGCGCCGATCAAGAAACCGGGACAATCGCTGCGAAGAAAGTTGAATCGGCGTAAGCGGATTTTTGATCTCGTGCGCGATGCGCCGCGCAACTTCCTGCCAGGCGGCCGATTTTTGCGCACGCAGCATCTCCGTGAGGTCATCAAGAACCAGAACGTAGCCGGAATTGGCGCGGCGCGGCCCCAGAGAACTGGCGGTTACGGCAAGATGCAGGATGCGCCCGGCGACAAGCGTTTCAATCTCGCGAGAAACCACGCCCATGCGCAGCGAACGCCGCATCAGAAGCTGCAGGATTCGCGAGGCGTCCAGCCCCAGAAGTTCGTCCAGAGATTGCGCATTCCGAGCGTCCCCACCAAACATCCGCGTCACCGCAGTATTGGCGCGCAGAATGGCGCCGCTGGCGTCCAGCGAGATGACCCCGGTTGGAATGTTCTCCAAAACGGTTTCCATGAGTTGCCGGCGCCGCTCGAGTTCCTGAACCGCTTGTTGCAGGTTCCGTGTGAACTGATCAATTTGCGAACGGTTGTCTCGCAGCTGCGTGGTCATGGCGTTAAAAGAACGCACCAGAATTCCAAGCTCGTCCTGAGCCTGCTCGGGCACCTGATAATCGAAGTTTCCGGCAGAAATCTCGCGCGTGCCTTCAGCCAGGGCTTGAATGGGAATGGTGACCTGTTTCGCGAGAAACAGGGCGACCCACATCACCGCGGAGAGCAGCAGCACGGTGAACAGAAGCAGGATCAGCAGCATCTGGTTCTTGAGCGCTCTGAGGCCCTGCTTCTCCTGGTAATACTCGCGAGTCTGCGCCTGGATCTCCGCGATTCGAGAAAGGAAGTTCGGGCTGGTGCGGTAGGCCGCCACGGCGTAGCCAGTCGTTTGGCCCTCGCGCACCGCAGGAACCCGCACCGCGAAGTAATCTTTGCCGTCGGCTGCCCAGACTTCGATGCCGCTCGGCAGTACCCGTACAAATTTGCCCAAGACTCCCATTTGGGCACAAATCGGATCCTGCCGTTCGTCAGGCTGTTTTTCGCAGACCACCCCGCCCCGCGTGGAGTTGCCCTCCTTGTCCAGCATCCAGACGGCGTCAGCGCCCTTCGCGAAAGCGTGTTGCAACCGGTCTTCGAGGGATTCTGAAGCGTCCTCTTGAACCTCGATCGCCACTCGCCGTAGGCGCGGCAACTGTGCGCGGCCAAAATCGTAAATCAGCTCTTGCGTCTTCTCTGAGGCGATTTCCAGCGGGCGAGGGAACCAGCGCTGCAGCGTGCGGTTGATCAGCGAATAGCTTACGATAAACATGAAAATGATGGGCAGAAGCGAAATGGCCATGGCCCCGACGACCATCTTCGTTTTGAAACGCGCGCCTAGTTGCTCGCGGCTCGTCTCCGCCCACAGTCGTAAAACGGTGCGGCCCAGAATCAAACCAAAGACCAACAGCGCGGCGGTGATGAAACTGGAAACCGCGTATAACGGCGCCAACGCGCGCCAACTCTTCGGTTCAAACGGGACTTCCAGTGAACCAAATGTAAAAACGGCAGCGAGCAGCAGCGTAAGCAGGATGCCGCCCGTGACCAAGGTCCAGCGCTGTTTGGAATCGAGCCGACTCATGCCGTTTCCACGATTGCGTCAGAAAAAATTCTCTGCAAAAGTTCCCTACACCCGTTCGAGAACCAGCCCCGCGCCCGTACTTCCATAATAAGAACATTGCCATGGTTCCCGGGAGCAAACCCGTCCTTCGAACCACAGTCCCCTAAAACTCCCGGCATCAGGTGTCGCCACTCTCTCGCCGAGCAGCAATGGTCGCACCAATAGGCACAAAAGCCGCGCTCTCGCACGATAACCACCGCCTCCCAGCAAGTCAAGGAACAGCACCTGTACCACGTTCGCCAGACCTGCCCCTGTGGACAGGTATTAGCCATTTCAGAACCTCTTTTTAATTTCCGCACACCTTCACAGCTTCGGTTTGCTATGTTAATTCTGGGTACAAACCGGCAGGGAGTGCTGCGGATGTCCGTCCGTCTGGGCGAGATACTTATAAAAGAAAGCTTGATCACTCAGGACCAGCTCCAGAAGGCGCTCGAATTCCAGCGCGCCAACGGCGGCAAGCTGGGAAGCTGCCTGACCAAGATGGGCTTCATCACCGATGATGACATCACCGGTGTGCTCTCTCGCCAGTACGGTGTTCCCTCCATCAATCTGAAGTATTACGAAATCGACCCCAACGTCATCAAGCTCATTCCGCAAGACACGGCTCTCCGTTACCAGGTCATTCCGCTCTCGCGGGTAGGTTCCGTTCTCACCATTGCGATGACCGATCCCACCAACGTGTTCGCCATGGACGATATCAAGTTCATGACCGGGTTCAACGTGGAGCCGGTGGTGGCCTCCGAGTCGGCCATCGGCGAAGCGATTTCCCGTTTCTACGGTGGCACGGAAGCAAATACCGAAGAGCTGAGCAAAATGATGAAAGACCTGGTCGACGAAGACCAGGAACTCGAGCTGGCCGCTGAAGAAGCGGAACTCGATACCGCGACTCTGGAAAAGGCCGCCGAAGAGGCGCCCATCATCAAGCTCGTGAACCTAATCTTGACCGACTCGGTGAAACGAGGCGCGAGCGATATTCACATTGAACCGTACGAACTCGAGATGCGCGTGAGGTTCCGCGTAGACGGGCAGTTGCAGACGGTCATGACCCCGCCTCTTCGCCTGAAAGATGCCATCACCAGCCGCCTGAAAATCATGGCCAAGCTGGACATCGCCGAAAAGCGCCTCCCGCAAGACGGCCGCATCATGATCAAGTACAAAGCCGACGGCAAAAAGAAGGAACTCGATTTCCGCGTCTCCACGGTCCCGACGCTCTTCGGCGAAAAAATTGTGCTCCGGCTTCTGGACAAGGAGAACCTGCGCCTGGACATGACCAAGCTGGGCTTTGAGGTGGAGTCGCTGAAGAAATTTGAGCGCAACATCTTAAGGCCGTACGGAATGGTGCTGGTAACCGGCCCAACGGGATCGGGCAAAACCAACACCCTGTATTCCGCCGTCGCGCGCCTCAACACCGTCGACACCAACATCATGACCGCCGAGGACCCCGTCGAATTCCAATTGGCGGGCATCAACCAAGTGCAGATGAAGGAACAGATCGGTCTGAACTTCGCAGCCGCGCTTCGAGCTTTCCTTCGCCAAGACCCCAACATCATCCTGGTCGGCGAAATCCGCGACTTTGAGACGGCCGAAATCGCCGTCAAAGCCGCCCTCACGGGCCACTTGGTGCTTTCCACTCTTCACACCAACGATGCGCCGTCCACCATCAGCCGCTTGATGAACATGGGTATTGAACCTTTCCTGGTGGCCACCTCCGTCAATCTTATTTGCGCGCAGCGCCTGGTACGCCGCATTTGCGCGAATTGCAAAGAAGAACTGGAATTGCCCGAGCAGGCGCTTATCGACGCGGGTTATTCCCCTGAAGAAGTCAAGACGACTAAAATCTATCACGGCAAGGGCTGCAACATCTGCAACAAGGGCGGCTATAAAGGCCGCACTGGCTTGTACGAAGTGATGGAAATCAACGACGAGCTGCGGGAACTGATCCTGGTCGGAGCCTCGGCACTCGAATTGAAGAAAAAAGCGATTGAGCAAGGCATGCTCACTCTGCGTCGAAGTGGATTGGCCAAGGTAGCTTTAGGGCAGACGACGCTCGAAGAAGTTCTGCGCGAGACGGTTTTGTAAGAAGAAGGTGGACAGATGGCCGGGATTACCCTGAGCGAGTTGCTCAAAAAGATGATCGAAATGGGAGGCAGCGACCTCCATATCACCACGAACAGCGCACCGCGTGTGCGTGTTCACGGACACCTGCGCGCCCTGGATATGCCGCCCCTGACGGCCGCCGATACAAAATCCTTGGCCTACAGCGTTCTCACCGACGCACAAAAGCACCGTTTCGAAGAGAATCTCGAGCTGGACTTCTCCTTCGGGTTAAAGAGTCTGGCGCGTTTCCGCGGCAACGTTTTCAATCAGCGCGGCGCCGTGGCCGCCGTTTTTCGTACCATTCCCTGGGAAATAAAAAACTTCGACGCCTTGGGTCTGCCTACCGTGGTCAGAGGGCTGTGCGACAAACCGCGTGGTCTGGTGCTGGTGACAGGTCCGACCGGTTCGGGAAAATCCACCACCCTGGCCGCCATGCTCGACAAGATTAACGCCGAGCGCGAAGAGCACATGATCACCATCGAGGACCCCATCGAGTTCCTCCATAACCACAAGAAGTGCCTGGTGAACCAGCGCGAAGTGCACGCCGACACGCACTCCTTTGCAAATTCGCTCCGCGCCGCTCTCCGCGAAGACCCCGACGTCGTGCTCATCGGCGAAATGCGCGACCTGGAAACCATCGAATCGGCCTTGCGCATTGCCGAAACTGGCCACTTGACCTTCGCTACCCTGCACACCAATTCCGCAGCTTCCACCATCAATCGAATTATTGACGTCTTCCCGGCCCACCAGCAGCCCCAGATCCGCGCGCAGCTTTCTATGGTGATGGAAGGTATCCTTTGCCAAGCCCTGCTCCCGCGCGCGGACAACAAAGGCCGCGTCATGATTATGGAAGTCTTGATCCCTACGCCGGCCATCCGCAACCTCGTTCGCGAAGACAAGATCCACCAGATCTATTCCGCGATGCAGACCGGCACCGGGCAAACCGGCATGCAAACGTTCAATCAAGGTCTGGCGAACGCCTATTTTTCAAAACTCATTACTCTGGAGTTGGCTCTTTCGCGCTCGTCGAATGCGGATGAGCTTCAGGACATGATCAACCGCGGCGTTTCTTCACCGGGTGGCAGCGGTCCGAAGTCGGCAGTGGGAAGCAAGCGGTAGAAATTTTTCAGGGCCATCGGGCCCTGGGCCAACGGATTTTTAGAATTGAGGAGGAAGTTTATGCCGGTCTTTACTTATAAGGGAACCAATCGTTCCGGCGGAAGCGTCAGCGGAGAGGTCACCGCCACAAGCAAGGCGGAGCTCCAGAACCTGCTTCGGCGACAGCAGATCACCCCCACCAAGATGTCCGAAAAGGGCAAGGAATTTAACATGCCCACATTCGGCGGTGGCGTCAACGCCAAAGAGTTGGCGATCTTCACGCGGCAGTTCTCGGTCATGATCGACGCCGGCTTGCCGCTTGTGCAGTGCTTGGAGATTCTCGCGAGCCAGCAGGAAAACAAGATGTTTCAAAAGGTTCTGACCGGAACGCGCGCCTCGGTGGAAGGCGGCGCCACTCTTTCTGCCGCAATGCGCCAATACCCGAAAGTCTTTGACGCCCTGTACGTCAACATGGTCGAGGCCGGCGAGACGGGCGGTATTCTCGACACCATTTTGCAGCGCCTCTCGTCCTACATCGAAAAGAACGTCAAGCTGCAGCGCGCCGTTAGGTCCGCCATGGTCTACCCGGTCGGCGTTCTGACCGTAGCCGGCGGCGTCATCATCTTGCTCTTGTGGAAAGTCGTCCCCATTTTCGCCACCTTGTTTGCCGGCCTCGGAGTCGATTTGCCCTTGCCCACTAAGATCGTGATCGGCATGAGCAATATGGTCGGCAGCATCTTTGGTCTGCTGGCCCTGGTGGCCTTTGCGGGCATGATCTTCGGATTGAAAGTATGGTACGGCACGCCACAGGGCCGCTACGCGATTGACGCGACGATCCTGCGCTTGCCCGTCCTCGGTATACTCATGCGTAAAATCGCGGTAGCTCGCTTTACCCGCACCTTGGGGACGCTGATCGCCAGCGGCGTGCCCATCCTCGAAGGCCTGGACATTACCGCCAGAACCGCCGGAAACGCCGTCGTCGAAAGAGCCTTGCAGCAAGTCCGCAAGTCCCTGGAAGAAGGTAAATCGCTCACCGAACCTCTAAAAGACTCGGCAGTTTTTCCGGGCATGGTCACGCAGATGATCAGCGTCGGCGAACAGACTGGTGCGATGGACGCCATGTTGTCGAAAATCGCCGACTTCTATGAAGAGGAAGTCGACGCTGCCGTGAAAGACCTTTTGACGGCCTTGGAACCCATCATGATCGTTTTCCTCGGCGTGGTGGTCGGCGGCGTGGTCATTTCCATGTACTTGCCGTTGTTCACCTTGATCGGCAAGTTGAGCCAGTCGCACTAGTCGCAGCCTGGCGCTGCCAGCGTTATCCAGTCTGCCTAAACTAGAGCATGCCCGGGGAACGACTGGGGTCAGGAACGCGGGCGATCCATGGACCAAAGTACGACAACGAGAGAATGGTTAGGCTGGCTGACGCGCGTCCGCCTGCTCACGATTCTGCTAATCCTTGGGGCTGGCCTGCTCTGGCCGCAATACGTCCCCGCTTCCAGCTCCAACCATTCTTTCCTGCCTCTTTTGCTTACCTGGGTGGTCCTGGGGTTTCTTCATATCGCGCTGGTCCGCTGGGTGCCTGGAGCCAGCTGGCAGGGGGTTCTGCAAGTCGCCGGGGACATCATTATCATTTCGGCGCTCGTTTACACCACCGGTCTCCAGGAAAGCTATTTTATCTCCCTCTACCTGCTGGTCATCATCGTGGCCAGCATCCTGTTCTCGCGCCAAGTGGCCTTTATCACTACGGCCATCTGTGTCGCCATCCTCGGCGGGATGACCTCTTTAGCTTTTGCGGGAAAAATTCCCCGCACCTTCCTCCTGGTTCCCACTCCGGAGGGCCTGCGCGTCTGGTTTCTCAGCAATCTCTTCGGTTTCCTCGCTGTCGGCTACCTCGCCAGTCTGCTTGCGCAATCCCTCCGCCGCAAAGGCATCGAACTCGAGGAAAAGCGCGAAGAGCTGCTCGAGCTCCAGGATTTCACCGAAGATATCATCCATTCCATGCGCGGCGGCCTGCTCACAACGGATCTCGAAGGGCGCATCGTGCTTTTAAATCGCACCGGAGAAGAGATTTTGGGCTGGCGCTTTAGCGACCTGCGGGGGCGCAAGCTCCCCGAGCTCGACGAGAATTTCTGGCTTCCCGGGCTCAAGGGGCCCCATGAACGGCCCGTGGTCCGAAGAGAGATCGACTTCCGCACGCCGGACGGCCAGCAGAGATATGTGGGCATTTCCGTCTCGCCGCTGCGCACCAGGAATTCCTCGCGCAGCGGATACGTCTTCAATTTTCAGGACCTGACCGAGCTTCGCAGACTCGAGCAAGAAGTAGCCACAAAGGAGCGCATGGCGGCTCTCGGCAGGCTCTCCGCCGCCATCGCCCACGAGATCCGCCAGCCGCTCACGGCCATGGCCGGAGCGGTAAAGGAGTTGGCTCGCCTCGTGCCCCTTGAAGAGGATGAGAAACATCTGGTCAACATCGTCAGCCGCGAATCGGAGCGTTTGAACCATATCATCACAGACTTTCTGAAGTACTCGCGCGAGAAGACCTACGAATTTCAGGAAACTGACGTCCGCGCCTTGCTGGATGAAACGCTTACGCTGCTTGAGAAGAAACCCGAAATCGAGAACAAGTACCATATCGTTCGCACCTTTAACGGGGCTGGATTGCGCGCACGCGTGGACGCCAGCAAGATCAAGCAGGTTTTCTGGAATCTTTGCGACAACGCTCTTCGCGCCATGCCCACCGGCGGAACCCTCAGCGTGGGCATCGAGCTGTTGCCCTTCTGGCTGCGCATTGCGTTCCGGGACACCGGTATCGGACTTGACGCCAAACAGCGGGCTAAAATTTTCGAGCCTCTGCAATCCGGTTTTGAGGGCGGAACTGGCCTGGGGCTTTCCATCGTGTATCAGATCGTGCAGGCACACAGCGGACGAATCAGTGTGGTCTCGGAGAAAGATCGCGGCGCGGAATTCATCGTGGAGTTACCGCGCACGGCGTGAGGTCTTATGCAGGCTACGAAAACAGTGGCAAAGGAATCGCAAAGCGACCTTGTTCACATCCTCGTCGTCGACGATGAGCGCTCCATTTGCGAGCTTCTTGAGATTACCTTTCGTAAGGACGGTCACCGCGTCGAAGTTGCCAACAGCGTCGAAGCCGCCAAACGCAAGCTCGAATCGCAGATCTTTGACATAATTATCTCCGATGTACGCATGCCCGGAGCCACCGGCGTCGAGCTCCTAAAATTCACCAAAGAGATTTCTCCCAACTCCTTTTTTCTGCTCATTACCGGCGTTCCCACGGTGGAGACCGCCATCGCGGCCATCAATTCGGGAGCGGATCGCTACGTCGTCAAAGATCACGAACTGGTGGACCAGCTGCGCCGCGCGGTTAAGGAAGTCTCTGAAAACCTCAAATGGAAAAAAGAGGCCGGTTACCTTCGCAGGGAACTGCGGCGACTCACGGGCCTCGACAATATCATCGGTCACAGTCCCAAGATGCGCGCCATCTTCGACTTGATCCAAACCATTGCCCCGCAAACCAGCCGCGTCCTGATCACCGGCGAAAGCGGTACGGGAAAAGAATTGGTTGCGCGGGCCATTCACGAAAACAGCCTCCGCTCGCAAGCTCCCTTTATCACCATCAATTGCGGCGCTTTTCCGGAGACCCTCCTGGAGTCGGAACTCTTCGGCTATATGAAAGGCGCTTTCACGGGCGCCAACGAGAATCGCCAGGGCCTTTTCCAGGCGGCCCATGGCGGCACGCTCTTCATGGACGAAATTGGCAATATGAGCCTGACCATGCAGGTGAAACTCTATCGCGTCCTCCAGGAAGGCAAAGTCCGGCCCATCGGCAGCACTGAAGAAATCGACGTGGATGTCCGCATCATCGCCGCCACAAACAAGGAATTTGAAAAAGAGATTGCCGAAGGCCGCTTCCGCGAAGACTTGTACTACCGCTTGAGCGTTATTCCCATCCATGTCCCCGCACTGCGGGAGCGCCGCGAGGATATACCCCTCCTGGCGCGGCATTTCCTCGAACGGTTCCGGAAGTCGATGGAAAAGCCCATTGAGGCGCTATCGCCGGAAGCGGTTCGCCGCCTGGAATCCTACGACTGGCCCGGAAACGTTCGTGAGCTCGAGAACACCATGGAGCGCGCCGTGGCGCTCGAAACCGGCGGGGACATCTCGCTCCTCGTTCTCCCCGACCGAATTGCTGGCTATGCCTCGCCGCTGGCCTCCGCGGCTGGGGCTCTAAGCGAACCCTCGTTTCCATCGGAAGGCCTCGACTTTGAAAAAGAGATTGCAGAATCCGAGCGAAGGTTTCTTCAGGGAGCCCTGGAGAGATCGAACGGAGTCCGGACCAAGGCTTCCGAACTTCTGAAAATCAGCTATCGTTCCTTCCGCCACTACGCCAAGAAACATAACTTATAGAAGGGGAGGGCTGGGCTTCGACCCCCCCCAGCAAGTGCCCTTTTTTGTCTGGCAGAAACGACGCAAAGGGTCAGTTTAGCTCTTGGGAGGCCGGGAGAATAAACCGCAAAAGTACTAGCCCGGTTCGGCATTACCTTCTATATATAAGAAAACAAATGGCTTGATAGCTTTTGCGCAACGGCACGGTTATCCCCCATAGTGGCACCCGCCTTGCATACTAGTATGGCGTGCTCTGGCACCTAAGACTCTCACACTCTCAAGGAGAAAGAATGAAGAAGCAGAAGGGTTTCTCACTTATCGAATTGCTGATCGTCGTAGCAATTATTCTCATCATCGCGGCTATCGCAATCCCGAACCTCCTCAGGTCACGTATGGCGGCCAATGAGGCTTCCGCAGTTGGTTCACTGCGCACAATCAACACTTCCGCGGTGACGTATTCGTCCACCTACCCAGCAAATGGCTACCCCGCAACTCTGGGCGTGATGGGCGGAGCAGTTCCTTGCACGGCTGCTGTAGCGACTGCATGCTTGCTTGACCAAGTTCTGTCGCTCGGCACCAAGAGCGGCTACACGTTTACTTTCGTCGGCACTGCAGGTTCTACTCCAGTAGTCGGCTATACGACCACGGCCGTTCCGGTCTCGCTGGGCAACTCCGGTCAGCGCTCTTTCTTCTCTGACCAGTCTGGCGTGATTCGTTATAACACAGCTGGCACGGCTCCTACCGCAGCTGATCTTCCGTTGCAGTAGTTTGTTTGATCTCGACCGGATAACCGGTCGGGGAAAGAATCGACAGGGCACGGGACTACGGTCCCGTGCTCTGTTCTCTTTTACGGCGAAGTTCTGATTTCCCATCTGGGGGGCAGAGTGCAATCCTTGAACTCGGCTCGGAACTCCCAGAAAAACTTTGCTCCGCAGTGCGGCAGCAGAATCTTCCTCCTCTACAAGCAGGTCCCATGGTGGGCAGGCGGGGAGCCAGTTCTGGTAAGGAGCCGCGGGTCGTGAGCCCGGGAAAACACCGCATTCAGCAACACTCCAGGACCGCCGTTTTTCGTCGGGGCTTGTCCTGGGAATGACGATTAGTGTCATTCGTCAAGCCGAAGCGTTTCTCCGGGACCCTGGGTCAAAGCTAACAAGCCAAGAATCAAGCAGTTACGCCTCCTGATCCGCGACGGGCAGTGGCCCTAAGAGTGCTATCTACCTATCTAGAACGCAAATCTGTGTTGGCATTAAAAAATGGCTGGAAACTGTTTCCTGAGAAACTTCTATGAGAAGAAAACAAGACGGGTTCTCTCTGATTGAGTTGCTGATCGTTGTGGCGATCATCCTGGTCATTGCCGCCATAGCAATTCCAAACTTTCTCCGGGCGCGCCTTGTAGCCAATGAATCCTCAGCTACGCAGTCTGTGCGTACCATCAACACTGCGGTGATTACTTACGCCAGTACCTATCAAAGCGTAGGATTTCCGGCGACTTTGCTGGCATTAGGCGGGGCTTCACCTTGTACAGCTGCTCCTGGCACTTCCTGCTTAATAGACACCGTCCTCAGCGGAGGAACCAAGGCGGGATATAAATTTGCCTATACGCCAGACGGGTTGACTCCTTCGGTTACCTACACGCTTACAGCGACGCCCGTTTCGCCGGGCTTGACGGGTACGCGCCAGTTTTGCTCGGACCAGGTGAGCGTGATCCGCTACGCAGCCAGCGGTGCCGGTTGCACCAATGCGAGCCCTGCTATTCAATAAACCGTTCACGCGACTTAGGAGATCGGGCTCGAGAGATCAGAGAGCACAGGAGAACCTTCCTGTGCTCTCTTGCTTCGAACGTCCGATGGAGTGCCAAAGCATAGTTTGCCGCGCCTGGCGGCCTTGCTAGACTACCAATCATGCGAGCCCTGTTCGGCTACTTCTGCGTGATGCTGGCCACTCTCTCTTCCACCAGCCCCGAGGCCAAGCTCATGGCCGATAAGCTCGAAGCGCGTTACCGCGGTTCGCACACTCTGGCCGCAACCTTTCTCGAGCGCTACTCCGAAAACGGCCGCGTGGTTCGCCGAGAAGCCGGAGTCGCCTATTTCCGGCGTCCCGGCAAAATGCGCTGGGAGTACGAATTACCCGAAAAGAATCTCTTTCTCGTGGATGGCAAGACAGCCTGGTTTTATGTCCCCGCGGATCACACCGTCACCCGTGCTCCGGCCAAGCAAAGCACGGATTGGCGTACGCCGCTGGCGCTTCTCGCCGGAGAGATGAAACTCTCCCGCGTCTGCGCGCGAGTCGAATTCACTACGGCGGAAGAGCCCGACACCCGAGGAAACACCGTTCTGTACTGCCCGCTCCGCGGCGTAGACGGCAAACCGAAGCATGCGGTCGGCGAGGCGCCTGATAGCCAGGAAACAGGTCCGCAGGAGTCCGTATTTCTCGAGATCGCGCCCGCCACTGGCGAACTTGCCCGCGTCCTCGTTCGCGAAAAAGGGGGTGTCGCAGTCGAGTTCAAATTCACCGCCTGGCGCTTCGATCCCCCCGTCAGCGATTCTTTTTTTCGCTTCGATGTGCCCCCCGGCGTAGCCATTGTCAATGCGGAATCACCCTCCGACGCAAGGCCTTAAAGTCAAAATCCGGTTAAGTCCCCGGGGGGACGTTTCCCCAGAGGAACAGCCAACCCTCAGCCCCTACTCCGCATATTAACTAGATGAGGTAAACTGTTGGGCATGGGTGAATTCGTCTGCCGCGTTGCTGACGCAAACGGCCGGGTCTTCTCGCACGTCGAGGCTGCGGGTTCATTAGCCGAAGCGCGCCAGAAACTGGTAGAACGGGGTCTGTTCGTCTATTCGGTTGACCCGCGCAGTACCCTCCTCGGCGCGCTTTCCAGACGCCGCAGCGAACGCCAGATCGGCGGCTCCGACTTTCTAATCCTCAACCAGCAATTCAATACGCTCATCAAAGCCGGTCTCCCCATTCTGCGCGCTCTGGATCTTCTCGCCGACCGCGCCACCTCTCCCAAACTTCGCCCCGTCCTTTCCAAAGTCCGCGACCGCGTTCGCGAAGGCAAGTCGCTCTCCGAAGCTATCTCCGAAGCGGGAGTCTTTTCCAAAGTTTACGCCACGGCCATTCTCGCCGGCGAAAAAAGCGGCAACCTCTCCGGCGTTCTCGAGTATTACATCGCCTACCAAAAGGTCAGCACTGGAGTTAAAAAGAAGATTCTCGCCACGCTCGTCTATCCCGTTCTTCTGATCACGGTCGCCACGATCATCGTGACCTATCTGGTCACCTTCGTAATCCCCAAATTTGCCATGCTCTACCGTGACCTGAACGTGGAGCTCCCCGGCCCCACTAAATTTCTCATCGCCCTCACGGTTGATTACCGCTACGTGGTGATCGGTGCGATCGCGCTCTTGTTTCTTTCCGGCTTTGGCCTCCTTCTCTGGTCCAGGACCGAAGAAGGCGGTGAAGCCTTTGACCGCCTGAAGTTCCGCATCCCCGTCGTCGGCGACACTCTTCTAAAATTCCAGGTGGCCCAATTTTCCCGCACGCTGGCCACCCTTCTCACCGGCGGCACGCCTCTGGTTGCCGGCTTGCAAACCGCCGCCGACGCCATCAGCAGCAGACTCATCCGCTCGACTGTCGCCCAAGCCACGCAAATGGTCCGCGAAGGGGAATCGCTGCACAGCGCCCTGGCCTCGAAAGGCACCATGCCCGAACTGGCCCTCGACATGATCGAAGTCGGCGAATCCAGCGGCGCTCTGGCCCCCATGCTCACCAGCGTGGCCGAATTCTACGAAGAAGAAGTTGGCGTCCGCCTTTCCGCGCTGGTGGCCGTCATCGAACCCGTTATTCTTATATTCATGGGTTTGCTAGTAGCCTTTATTCTGATTTCACTCTATCTGCCGATCTTCTCCTTCTCTCTAACGGGAACGGCGCCAGGAAAGTAAAGGTAAGGAGACTGTGGCTACTCAAGAACACAATTTTACCCCGGGCGACGGCGCCGAGGCCGTTAACGAGAGCGAATTCGCACGCAAGCTCGCCGGCAGATATCGCTGCGCCTTTGTCGATCTCCGCGAACAGCACATCGATCCGGAACTCTTCCGCACCATCCCTGCAGACCTGATGTTCCGCTACAACTTTGTGCCGCTGGAAGTGCAAAACAATTCACTGTCCATCGCCGTCTCCGATCCCAGCCTGGTCTTGCTCAGCGACGAACTGCCGTTGCTGTTGGGAAAAAAGCTGGCCATCAAGGTAGCCACCGCCAGACAAATCGGTGACATCCTCAAGCGCACCGAGCAGTCCCAACGCGTCCTCGAGCAAGCCACCGAGGCCTTCACGCTCCAGGTTTCCAAGGAAGAAGAAGAGAGCGAAGAGACCATCTCCGGCGACCGTCTGACGCGCGACACCACCGTCAGCCCGGTCGTTCGGTTGGTCGAAACAATCATCTTCACCGCCCTCGAACGCCGCGCCAGTGACATCCACATCGAAGCCCGCGACGCCGAAGTTGCCGTCAAGTACCGCATCGACGGGGTGCTGCAACACGCCATGCAACCGATCGCGAAAGAGTGGCATTCGACCGTTCTCTCCCGCATCAAGGTGTTAAGCGACTTGGACATCGCCGAACGCCGCGTTCCGCAAGACGGCCGTTTCCGCGTCAAGTACAAAGGCCGCTTCATTGACCTCCGCGTCTCCATCATGCCCGCAAGCCACGGCGAAGACGCGGTGCTACGCGTTCTGGACAAAGAGACGCTTTCCGAGAAATTCCAAAGCCTGAGTCTTGACGTCGTCGGCTTTTCCGAACTCGAAGTCAAACGCTTTCGCCGCTACATTCAAGAGCCCTACGGCATGGTCCTGGTCACCGGACCAACAGGCTCGGGCAAAACCACCACGCTCTATGCCGCCATCAACGAAATCAAAACCGACGAGGACAAGATCGTCACCATCGAAGATCCGGTGGAGTACCAGCTCAAAGGAATCACGCAAATCCCAGTAAACGAGAAAAAGGGCCTGACCTTTGCCCGCGGCTTGCGGTCCATCCTGCGCCACGACCCCGACAAAATAATGGTCGGCGAAATCCGCGACCAGGAAACCGCCCAGATCGCCATTCAATCCGCCCTGACCGGACACTTGGTCTTCACCACCGTCCACGCCAACAACGTCACCGACGTCATCGGCCGCTTCATCAACATGGGCGTCGAGCCCTACAATTTCGTCTCTGCCCTGAACTGCATCATGGCCCAACGTCTTGTCCGCGTGATCTGTGAAAAGTGCAAGCGGCCGAGAAACTTTACGCCCGCCGAATTGAAAGAAGCCGGCCTGGATCCCGCAGCCTGGGCCAACGTCGTTCTTTCCGAAGGCGCCGGCTGCCTGGAATGCTCCGGCACGGGTTTTCATGGCCGCACCGCCATCTGCGAACTTCTGGACTTGACGGATCGCATCCGCGAGATGATCGTGGACCGCCGCCCGACTTCTGAAATTAAACGCATAGCTCGCGAAGAAGGCATGATCACTCTGCGCGAAAGCGGCCTGGCGAAAATCCGCGCCGGTCTTACCACCGTCAAGGAAATCAATAAGGTGACTTTCGTTGAGTAGCACGGCTACGTTTCATCAGGGGATCTACAAGAGTGATCTCGTTCGCCGCGTCACGCGCTGGCTGGATGCCACGCCACACCCGCCCCTGGCCATCGAAATAAGTCTGGACAGCGTCGCAGGCGCCCGTTGGACGAGGACCGGCAGTGTGGACGGTTACGGCGTGGAGGTTCTTCCACCTGGCTCTCTAGTGCCCTCCGCTGTTGAAACCAACATCGTGAATGCCGCGGCTCTGAAGACGGCCATCGTATCGGTGTGCACCCGCTTGCGCGCCAAGGACGAGAGCGTCGCGCTGATTTTGCCGGACCCGGTGATCCGCGTCTTTGTCCAGCACTTTGACGATTTTCCACGCTCGAAAGCGGAAGCCGATCCCATGCTGCGCTGGAAGCTGAAGAAGAGTGTTCCCTTCGAAGTCGACGAAACGCTCATCTCTTATATGCGGCAATCCCCGCGCGAAGAAGGCGTCGACGTGGTCACCGCCCTGGCCCGCCTGCGGATCATCCGCGAGTACGAGTCCCTGGCCGAAGCCGCGGGCCTGCGTCCGGGAGTTGTGCTCAGTTCCGCTCTCGCAGCTATCGCGCTAGTCGATGAGCATCGCCCCACACTCCTCGCCCGAGTTTCCGGCCCCTCCTTGACCACCGCCATTGTCCGCCAGGGTGTCCTGTGCGGCTATCGCTGCACGGAATTGCCCGCACGTGGCGCGGATCTCACGCCGCACATGCTCCTGGAAGATATCTATCCGGTGGCCGCCTATTACCAGGACACCTGGCAAGAAAGCATTCAATCGGTCCGCGTGGCCGGCCTCGGCGCGCGCTTGGCCGAATTTGTGCCGCCGCTCGAAGAGGAGTTTCACTGCGAAGTGCATTCGCTGCTTCACGCGGCCGTTTCTGACGGCCGCATCCCCGTAGATGCGCGTCCGCTGGCCGACCGCGAACTGGATGGTTTGGTTGGCTGGATGTTGCATCGCGGCTAAAATAGTTCGGTTAGTATTTCGCGAGAGGAAATAATAAGAGAAGAATGAGAGTTCAGCTCAATCTAGCGACCAAGCCCCTCGAAACGCACCGGAAATTTATCGCCGGTTCGACCCTCGTGGGCCTCCTCGCGGCCATCGTGTTCCTAAGCCTGGGCTGGCACGTCTACCTGGCGCGCAAGGCCAACGCCGAAATGCGCGCCAAATCCGCGAAAATTCTCGAGCAGGTGGCCGAGCTTGAACAGCAGCGTGCAGTCTTGGATCGTTTTTTTGCCCTCGACGAAAATGCCAGGCTGCACGACCGCGCCGCTTTCATCAACAGTCTCATCGATGCGCGCAGCTTCAACTGGACGCTGATGTTCATGGATCTCGAGAAAGTCCTTCCCCCAGGCGTGCGCGTCATCAGCATCGAGCCAAAGCAGGAGAAGGGCCGCATCGAAGTGAAATTCACGATCGGCGCTACCAGCGACGACGCCAAGCTCAAGTTCCTGAAAGCTCTGGAAGACTCAAAGACTTTTACACACATCGAATTGGCCACTACGACGCATCCCATAGCAGGGCCGAGCGGAGACCAAATTGTCGTCGAGCTGACCGCGGAGTACTTGAGAACCTAATGCCTCGGGACTTCACATTACAAAAGCGTGCGATCCTGATCGTGGTCGGGTTGCTCCTGGCTGCGGACATCGGGCTGGCCATTTATAGCTGGCAACTGTCCTCCGCGCCCCACACCTCGCAAAGGGTATTCGATCAGCAAACCATCAAGCTCGGTCTCTTGAACAACGACATCAAGTCCGCGCAATTCATCAGAGACCATATGCCTGCCACGCGTAAGGACTGCGAGAAGTTCGAGCAATCTCTTGCCGGGGAGAGCACCAGCTCTTCTTCGATCACCGCCGAACTGGATGAAATCGCAAAGAAGGCCGGCCTCCAGATTGAGACCCGGACGCAACATCAGAAGGAAATCCCCAACCGGGGCATGGTTGAGGTGAGCATGGACGCAACCGTGAGCGGCAGCTACCCTAGCATCGTGCGATTCGTGAATGGTCTGCAGCGCTCACAGAGATTCTACGTGGTGGATGGATTGGCGCTTGCCGCGGATGCGCAGACGCAAGGTGCCGCTGGGACTATTCGGGTAGGATTCCACGTCCGGACGTATTTTCGAGAAGGCGCATGAAGCAGAAACACCAAGTTATAGCGCTTGTTGTTCTGGTGGTGGTGGCCGCGCTCATTTGGGGTTTCGAGTGGCACGCGCAAACGCCCTCCAGAGAAACGGCCAACTTCATTCAGGAATACAAGGGTTTCGCCGTTGAAAATCCGCAAATTCGCTGGCAAGAACTCGAGCGCGCCCAGAAAACAGAGTACAAGAGCAGCGGCCGCAACCCCTTTAGCAATATTGCGCCGCTCAAGCCTCAAGAGGATCGAGATAAACCGAATCACCCCAAAGGGGGTGATCCCCCCCCGCCGCCCCCTCCGCCGCCGCCTCCGATCACAAGAGCGTCACTCCCGGCGAATCTCAAATATTTTGGCTACGGCACAGTCCCGAACGGTACCCCGCGGCGCGCTTTCTTTACCGACGGCGAGGAAGAGTATATCGTCTCTGAAGGGGATACCCTGCTGGGCCGTTATCGCATCCTAAAAATTGGCAATACCAATGTTGAATTTCAAGAGATTTCCAGCGGGCTTCCGGGCACCACGCCACTCGAAGAGCAGGCCGCCCCACCCTCGGTATGAGAAATAAACCTCTAATGACGCGAGCGCGAAAAAATCAAGGCGGCTACGCCTTGCTGCTGGTCGTCTTTCTCACCGCGCTCCTCGTCGTCGGCACCATGTCCATTGGGTTGCGCATCCTCACCGAAGGCAAGCGCCAAAGAGAACTGGAAATGATCTGGCGCGGCCAACAATACACGCGCGGCATCAAGCTCTATTACCGCAAACTGGGCCGCTTTCCGACCTCCCTGGACGATTTGACCAAGCCCAAAATCGGCAACCTCCGCTTCATGCGCCAAGCCTACAAAGATCCCATGAACAAAGAGGACGGCTCCTGGCGCCTCATTTACGTTGGCCCCGCCGGACAACTCATCGGCAGTCTTAACCCGTCGGCGAGGAACGTCCAGATGCCCACTGCCGCAGGGCAGCCGGGGGCGGCGCCAGGTAATGCCACCACATCCACAGGGGGCCAAGCGGGCGCTCTGGGAGGCTTTGGGGCGACCAGCAGCACCCCAGGCACTCCGGCCGCAAATGCACCGGGGACCACCGGATCCACCCCAGCTACCGCAGCCCAGGGAACCGACACGACCGGCACTGGCACGGATCCTCAGGCCGTTCCCACAGGTGACACACCGACGATTGTCGGCGGCAGCATCATCGGCATCGGCAGCAAAATCAATCAACCCTCGATTATCGTTTTTGAAAAGGCCCACAATTACCGTCTTTTCGAGTTCATCTGGGATCCCTCGAAAGACCTGGGCATCGCAGGTGCACCCGTCCAACAAATTGGAATCCCCGGAGTTGGAGCCCCTGGCACGCAACCTCCACAACAGAACCCGCTAAACCCGCCGCCATCGCCTCCCACCGCGATACCCAATCCCAACCCCACGCAACAATAGCTGCTGCCTACCATCCCCCAAACCACGCCCCCTGCGCACGTAGCAAGGGCAGGTAGAGTTGGTCCTATTTGTTTAATTTGGGAAGGTTTTCCCAGATTCAATTCGAGAGGTTGGCCTCGGAACGCGCGGTGCTCGTACCCGAATTGACAGCCGAGGAACTCGCTTTCTTCTTGGCGGGGGCAGGCGGTTGAGCCTCCGGCGTCAGACCTGCTTTGCTTTTCTCATAAGCGCGCTTCACCCTTCGAATATAGGAAATTGTTTCAGGGTACGGCGGCACACGCCCAAACTGCAAAACTCTTTCCGGTCCGGCATTGTAAGCCGCCAAGGCCAGGACCAGGTCGTTGTCATACCGCCGAAGCAGGTCGCGCAGATAGTGCGTCCCTGCGTCAATGTTTTCTTGCGGATCGAAAATATTCTGCACTCCGAAGCGCGCCGCCGTTTCCGGCAAGAGTTGCATCAACCCGCGCGCGTTCTTCTTCGAGACGGCTTTTGGATCAAAATTCGATTCCGCGGCAATCACGCTGGCGATCAGGTCCGCGTCCACGCTGTAGCGCTCCGAGGCAGCCTTCACTATCTCGTGAAAAGGTGCCGTCGCCGCGACCGTTACAGGCAGTGGAGCAAACAGATCTTCCGGCTCGATGGCCACGACCTCCTCCACCGGAACTTCCAAGATCCCGCCCGAGATTTGCAGCCGGTATTTCTCCCCCAGCAGTTGATAACCTGTGACATGCAGCCGCTGGCCGTTGCGCAGGGCGACGTACTCTGCGCGCAAAGACGGCGCCACGCCAAACAGGACCGCGCACGATAGCAGGATGCGCCTCAGGCGCATGGAGCCGCCTCCTGCAAAGCAAAATGTTCTATCGCCGCCGCAACACCGCCCTCGTCGTTGCTAGCGGTTTGATGCCACCCAAACCCCTTCAATTCCGAAACGCCGTTTCCCATCACCACCGGAATGCCCGCAAACGTGAGCATCTCCAGGTCATTGTGGTTGTCGCCGATGGCTAGAACTTCCTCCCGGGTCACTCCCCGCAACGCCGCCCACTCCGCCAGCGACGCGCCTTTTGAACAAACCGGATTGATCACATCAATCATCGAAAAATCTCTGCTTTCATAGACGGTCACTGCCAGCGCGAAGGCCGCCCGAAAGTCAGCTTCCCGCAGTGTAGTTTCCACTTCTTGCATCCGTCTGATACCTCCGCTGAGCATCACCTGAATGGGGTCTTCCGTCAGACAGCTCTCCAGTGGATTGGCCAGTCCCAGAAACTCGCGATTACGGGTGTAATACGCGGTTCGAATGGGGTCGTCTAAGTTCATCGTTTCAACCACGATCTGATTCTCGCGCCGGCGATCAAAGACAACTCCTGCCGAATCCCGCCACGGCCGTGTAAGTTCCAGAATGCGCGCAGCAGTCTCCCGCAGAAGTAAGTGCCGCACGTGGGTCTCTCCGTCGTGGGTCCGAATGATCGCGCCGTTGCTGACAATCATCGTCAGCGGCGTCCCGACCTGGCGAGCGATCGGCAGGGCAAAATCATATCGTCGGCCGGTCACCAGAGCGACTTCGATCCCGCGCTCGGTGGCCGCTCGAATTGCGGCGCGATTGGCCTCCGGAAGCTGCCACCGGCTGTCCAGAAGGGTCCCGTCAATATCCAAAGCGATTAGCCGCACGCTCATCTCACAATTATACCGCTAAAGGTGATGCCCAGGGGAAAGCAGGGAATCCCAAGCGTCGAAAGGATAGCCAAAATCGCCTGTGATAGACTTTTCCACTATGCCGAAGCAGACCAACGTCCTGGAGCTGGAGTGTTCAGCCTGCGCGAAGAAGTTCGACTCCTCGATGGAGCAGCACCTGTGCACCTGCGGTAAGCCGCTGCTAGCTAAGTATGATTTGAAAAAGGCCGCGGCCACGCTGACCCTCGAAAACCTCAAATCGCGCCCAGCAAATCTCTGGCGCTACGCCGAGGTACTGCCAGACGACCCGGCGATAACACTGGGGGAGGGCATGACCGCCCTGCTGCCTGCCAATAGGCTAGGAGCCAGCCTAGGTGTATCTAACCTGTGGGTTAAGGACGAAGGCCTGAATCCTACTGGCTCTTTTAAAGCCCGTGGCATGGCGGCGGCGGTCACCCGTGCCAAGCAATTGAATGCAAAGACTTTAGCTGCTCCCACGGCGGGAAATGCAGGAGGCGCTCTGGCCGCTTATGCCGCCGCAGCGGGTATCCCGGCAGTCATCGTAATGCCCCTAGACACGCCCTCCGCGAACGTTATGGAATGCCACGCGTTCGGGGCTAAAGTGATCAAACTAAACGGTTTAATATCAGACTGCGGCAAATACGTCGCGGAAAGGAAAGACCGCGAGGGTTGGTACGACGTTTCGACTCTCAAGGAGCCATACCGCCTCGAAGGCAAGAAGACCATGGGCTACGAGCTGTGGGAACAGTTCGGTGGCAAGCTGCCGGATGTGATTCTATATCCCACGGGCGGAGGTGTCGGCCTAATCGGCATGTGCAAAGCGTTTGACGAGATGCAAGAGATGGGTTGGATCGGCCCTGCGAGGCCTCGCATGGTCGTCGTGCAGGCGGAAGGCTGTGCGCCGATTGTCAAAGCCTGGGAAGGGCAGCGTGCGACTTCGGAATTTTTTCAAAATGCCGCAACTTTGGCTTCCGGACTTCGCGTTCCCGGGCCGTTCGGCGATTTTCTCATCCTGCGCATGCTCAAGCAAACTCTCGGAACGGCGCTGACGGTAACCGACGAAGAGATGCTAAAAGCCGGGAAGGAATTAGCATCGCTTGAAGGAATTTTCGCCGCCCCGGAAGGCGCTGCCACGGTGAGCGCCACGCGCAAGCTTCGAGCTTCCGGCTGGATCAAGCCGCACGAAACCGTTGTGTTGTTCAACACCGGGACCGGGTACAAGTATTCGGAAGCGTGGCAACGAGCCTTCGAGGCCTAAACTTACGGAACGCCATGAAGACCCACCGGATTTATTACGACGATGCGTACGAACGAGAATTCACGGCGCGGGTCGTGCATTGCGAGCTCCTCCCGCCTGATGTCAACGCTGGAATTACCACGCAGGTCTTGGGGTTGGTTCTGGATCGCACGGCTTTCTACCCAACTTCCGGCGGTCAACCAAATGATTTAGGAAAAATCGGAGAAGCACTTGTGCTCGACGTTCGCGACGATGGCGACGAAATCATTCATATCGTCGATCGCCGCCCGGAAGGTCCGGACATTCTCGGTTGCGTCAACTGGCCGCGGCGCTTCGATCATATGCAACAGCACACCGGGCAGCACCTGCTGTCGGCGATGTTTCAGGAACGTTATGGGAGACCGACGGTCTCTTTCCATCTGGGGACGGATTTGTCTACCATCGACCTGCGCGGCCCCCAGCCAACGGACGAAATCCTGGAAGGGGCGGAACGCGCTGCCAACAAGATAATTTTTGAAGACCGGGCCATAAACGTTCGCTATGGCACCGCTCGAGACTTGGCGGAACTCGGCGTGCGCAAGGAAGTGGACCGCGCGGGGATCTTGCGGGCCATCGAGATCGCCGGCGCGGACCTCCAACCTTGTGGTGGAACGCACGTCAACACCACCGGCCAGATTGGAACACTGCTCGTTCGGCGCTGCGCGAAAATGCGGCAGGACTGGCGCGTGGAATTTGTTTGCGGCGGGCGAGCGGAACGTGCCGCGCGGCAGGATTTCCTGCTTCTTCGCGCGGCCGCAGAAAAGTTGGGTTGCGCGCCGGAGGAATTGGTTCGAGCCGCGGAGCGTATACTCTCCGAGCGCGACGCCAATTTCAAGAGGACGCGGGCGCTTCTCGAACGTGTCGCGGAAATCGAGGCCGCGGAGGCTGTGCTCGAGGCCACGCCGGGCTCGGATGGAATTCGCTTGATTCATCGCGTTTTTATGGACGTCGACTCCGAATTCCAGGGTCAGTTCGCAACGCACGTCGCGAAAGCGGAAAGATCAATCGCGTTGCTGGCCGGGCTGGGCTCTGGAGATATGCTCTTCGCGCAGCATCCCGCCGCAGGCAAAGACATGAATGCCGCTCTAAAACAAGTCCTGTCGAAACTGGGCGGCAAAGGCGGCGGGACGCGCGATTTCGCCCGTGGCCGTCTGGAGGATCCCGCGCAGGCTGAGAAAGCCCTGGCACTCGCAAAGGACATGTTGTTGGCAAGCGAAGGACCGTCCAGCACAATGGAAAGAAACGGCTAGAAAAGCCGTGTGCGAAGGCGATCCGGGATGTGCTGCAAATCGATGAGCGTCAGAAAATCAATGGTTTTGAATTCGCGGTCAATCGCAGGCGGACCGCACAGCCGCGCCGAGACATCCAGGTACGCGCGAAATAGACGTGGTATTTCGGGCGCCGGCGTCGCTTTGTTTTCCATGCGGCATCGAAACCCCGGCCGAGGTTCTGTGCGCAGCGCCGGCGCGATTAGATATTTCTCTCGCAACTGCTCGTACAGCGCCATGCCCTCGGCTTCGTCCTGGGAGCACACCGAACTGCATCCAAGCAAGTAACGGGCCTTCGAACTTAACGCGTATCGCATGATCCCTTTCCAGAGCATGTGCAGCACCGCGGTATTCCGGTAGTCGGCATGTACGCAAGCGCGGCCGAGCTCGAGAACTTGCTCGCGAACTACTTCAAACGGTGCGAAATCGAAAAACTGCTCGCTATAATATCCGAGATTTCCTTTGGCGCGGAAGCCACTCTGCATGCGATAGGTCCCGACCAATTTGCCGGAGAGGGTATCGCGAACCATCAGATGGTCGCAGATGAAATCGTAGCGGTCGCGATCGAGGCCGATCGGGCGGGAGCCTGCCAGCCCCTGGCCCAGCTCGCAATTAAAGACCAGATAGCGCAAGCGCTGGCAATCCATCAGATCCTCCAGCGACTCGGCCATGCCGGCGCGAAAGTGGTTTGTGGAGGCGAGCGGATTCTCGCAAGCGTGCTCTAAGACCGCTGGTGTTGGCATACGTGAAGTGTCGAACGAGATAAATTGCTGGGATGTCAGAGGCGTGTGAATACCAGGTCTCCGGGGGTATCGGATGCGATACAGAGAATTCTGGTGGCCATCCACAGGCCCGGGACCAGGGAGGCGCGCCGGGAAGGGCGCGGACTCCCTTGCGGCGTCCCCGTGAGGGCAGCATTCCGCGGACTGGACGATTATTTTGAAACGTTTTATACTCGCGCCGTTTTGGGGCCCTGCACGCCCTGTTCTAGGAGCGCATGTGAAAATCCGCCTTTTTCTTTCTCTTAGCTTTTTTTCTTGCTTCGCGTTCAGGGCATTTGCGCAGGACTCCAAGTTTCGTCCCACGAACCAGCAGATTCCTGTGCCGGATTGCTTGAACATCAAAGGTTTGCTGGACGGTGGCTTCAAACCTTGCACCGCCGAAGATCATAGGTTGTGGCTTGGGGACATCACCCACTGGCGCAACGAGCGCCGGATTCGCATCGCCTACAACGGCTCGCGCTATGAAATGCCGGAACTGCTGTGGACGCAGTCCAGTTTCTTGCAGCCGCAGCTGATGGTCGAGGACCGTTTTTTCTACGATCCTGTCGGCGGGAAATATACCGTCAACCGCTACCTTGACGATTTAGAGCAGCGCTACGGCGGCATCGATGCCGTCCTGATCTGGCCGACGTATCCGAATATGGGGATCGACAACCGCAACCAGCACGACATGATTCGCTCCATGCCGGGCGGTGTCGAAGGGGTGCGCCAGATGATTGAGGACTTTCACAAGCGCGGCGTTCGCGTTTTGTTTCCCATGATGATGTGGGATCAGGGCACCCGCGAGATGGCCAAGTCCTGGCCTCTAGAGATTGCCGAGCTAATGAAAGAAGTTGGTGCGGACGGCGTCAACGGGGACACCCAGGACGGGGTGCCGCTGGCCTTTTCTCTGGCGGCAGATGCAACCGGCCATTCCCTGGCGTTTGAACCCGAAGGGGGACCTTCCGACGAGGCGCTGGCGTGGAATGTGATGACCTGGGGGCAGTATCAGTATCCGTTTACGCCCCTGGTGGACAAATACAAATGGCTCGAGACGCGGCATATGGTCAATATTTCCGACCGCTGGAATCGCAGCAAGACCAATAATCTGCAGTTTGCGTTTTTCAACGGCGTCGGTTGGGAGAGTTGGGAAAATATTTGGGGCATCTGGAATGGCATCACGCCGAGGGATGCGGAAGCCACGCGGCGTGTTGCCACCATCGAACGCGCGACCGCTGAATACCTCGTGAGCCGCGATTGGGAACCGTTGTATCCCATGCTGCGCTACGGTGTTTTCGCGAGCCGCTGGCCGCTCAACGGGCGCACCGTGTGGACCATTGTGAATCGCAACGAATATGACGTGGATGGAGCGCAGATGGAGATTCCCGTCGCCGCCGGCATGCGCTACTTCGACCTCTACAGCGGAAGGGAGTTGCAGGTCGAAAAAGACGCGACGGGAAGATCCGTTTTGAGTTTTGCGATCGAGAGTAATGGTTTCGGGGCCATTTTCGCTACGAGTTCCGAACCCGACGCGAAAATCCAGAGGCTGATGGCCGAGATGAAGCCATTGACCGCCAGATCGCTCGCCAGTTTTTCGAGCGAACGTAAAGTCCTGAAACAGGAGATGGTGGCGGTCGCCGCTACAGGTGCGGTGGGCCGTGCTCCCTTGGGAATGATTCAGATTCCTGAAGCGGATTTTCTCTTCAAAGTGGGCGGCATAGAAATCGAAGGATCGAATGATATTGGCGTTGACGTCCAGTACCCGTGGGAGAATGCGGCGCGCCGCTTCCATGAGCATGCCATACATATAAAATCGTTTTACATTGATAAGTATCCGGTCACGAATCGGGAGTTCAAGGAGTTTCTGGATGTGGCGCACTACCATCCCAAAGACGATCTGGATTTTCTACGAGACTGGCGAGACGGAACCTTCCGCTCGGGCTGGGACCATCGACCTGTTACGTGGGTTTCGCTTGAGGATGCGCGCTGCTATGCCACCTGGGCAGGGAAGCGCTTGCCGCATGAGTGGGAGTGGCAATACGCGGCGCAAGGTTTGGATGGCCGCACTTATCCCTGGGGCAATCAATGGGACGGATCTGCTGTTCCGGAGCCGGAAAAGAGCCGGACGATGCGCGGTCCTGATCCCGTGGACGCGCATCCGACGGGAGCCAGCCCCTTTGGCGTGATGGATCTTATCGGCAACGTGTGGCAATGGACGGACGAGTTCACTGACGAACATACCCGCGGCGCGATTCTGCGAGGTGGGAGTTACTACCAGCCGCAGGGCTCGATCTGGTATTTTCCGCAGGCTTACAAACTAGGCGAGCATGGGAAATTGCTGATGATGTCTCCGGGCATGGATCGTTCGGGCGCGGTAGGGTTCCGGCTTGTCGTGGATGCGCGCTGATCATGGTTCAGGAGACTTCCGATACACGCGAATCCAGTGATTGCGAACTCTGGCTCTCAGCCGCATATCGTCCGCGTCCAAAACAAGAAGGCTGGAGGCTTCAACCGGCATGTGGCAATCGATGCAATTGGAGGCGATTTGCTTTCCGACCCTCTGAACCATTCCGCATTGCGCTGCCTGGTGACACTCGAGGCATCGCGCGGAGTAATCGGCGGCCGGGCGCTCGGGAGCGTGAGGATCATGGCAAGTCGAACAAGACATCGCGGGTGAAGATCGGAAGCAGCGGCTGCGCGCCAGGAGATTGACTTGATTGCCGTGAACATCCAAGCGGTCCGTGGCGGTGGGCTCAGCCAATTTGACATATTCGGCGAGGGCCTCGCCAGGCCTGAAGGAAAAGGCTGGAACGATGGGTTGGCCGGCACCGCCGTGGCATTGGGCGCACACGTCAATCTGGCGATCGCGTGACAATCCGAGTGGCGGCATTGTTTTTGTTGCGCTGGAATCTGCGGAAATCGCCGAGTGATTTTTTACGTGCTCGCTTCCTGGGCCGTGACACCGCTCACAGGAAATTCCCAGGACAAAATTGTCTTGGTTGTAGTAATTGTCGGAGGGTTGGGAACCGGTCTGCTGGAAGTAGGTGGCATGACACTCGAGGCAGCGGGGCGGAACGGGGCGATCGAAATCAGCCGAGCCGTCAACATATCCGGGACTGTTGACCCAGCGATGGAGTTCGCTCCAATAGGAGACGGGAAGTTCGAATAGTCCAGTTTGCTTCCAATAGAGATAGGTCTGTCCCTTCGTGGCTGAGCCGATGACTAGTCCGATCCGCTCGGTGTGCTTTGCACTATGAGCTTGTTTTTGACGAATGGCCGTTTCATAGAAATGTCCATCGCGGGCTTCCATTCGGAAGGTGAGTTCGGGGTTGAGCGTGGACATTACCTCGTGGCCATTTGTGAAACTTCCCGCGATGGAGTTCCGATCGGGCAGCCGCGAAGTTTTGTGATGAGCCGTCCGAAGATAGGAGTCGAATTTTTCCTGATGACACGTACGGCAGGCGAGGTCTACCGCGTAGCCGCGATCTTCTTCTTGCGGCGAATGCAGAGGAGCGGAAGGCGAGCTTTGTGGAAAGGAATTTCGAGAAGGGCACCACGACAATCCGAGGACGGCCAGGCAAATCGTGATGAGCAGACGCGAGGCGGGAATGAGAGGAGTCGAGTTCGTGGGATTTATCCTCCGACCGGACTAGGGTACGGCAATTCTGGTGTGGGAAATATCGGGAATTTGTTGGGCAGACTGGGCTCGGACCTAGACCGGCTGCTTCGTTCCATCGCGCTCCTTCAGGAATGCATGGACTTCCGCCCGTGTGGGCATGGAGGGTTGAGCACCTCGGCGAGTGACGGAAATCGCGGCGACCGCGGAGGCCCAGGTAGCACCGCGAACGGGATCATGGCCCTCCAGAAGAGCGGAGGCCAACGCGCCGTTGAAGGCGTCGCCGGCGGCGGTTGAGTCAATCGCGCGAACCGCGTAGGCCGGCAGGAAAACCCTTCGGCCATCCGCCAGCGCAAGAAAACAGCCGCGCTGGCCGAGTTTAAGGACAACGTTGCGGCTGCCGCGCTGCAAGAGCATCTCCGCAACTTCTTCCATGGCATTTTCGGAGACGTCCTGTGATTTGAGTTCCAGGAGGGAGCACGTCTCCGATTCATTCGGCGTGAGCCAATCCACACGTTTGAGCAGAGCGGTTGACAGTGGCTGCGCCGGTGCGGGATCGAGTACCAGCGGAATGCCTTCTTTGTGCGTGACGGACGCGAGATATTCCACCGTTTCTAGCGGAGTTTCTAGTTGCGTCAAAACGATGCCGGCGCCGCGAATGACGTCCAGATGTTTCTGGATGTAGCGCGAAGAGACACGAGCATTTGCGCCGGGGGTTACCACGATTATATTTTCGCCATTCTCAGCGGTGATGATTTGGGCGATTCCCGAAGAAGTGGGTTCAATGTCGACGGCGGCGGTGTCCACACCTGCGGATTCTAGGTTGGCTCGGAGTTCAGCGCCAAAAGTATCGTTGCCGAGTTTTCCGATCATGCTCACGGGAGTGCCAAGCCGGGCGGCTGCGAAGGCCTGATTGGCGCCTTTTCCGCCGGGGAAGGAAGCAAAACTGGCGGCGGTCAGCGTTTCGCCCTGAAGCGGGATCCTTGGAGCTACAGAGACAAGATCAAGATTGATGCTTCCAACGACCACGAGGCGCTTTCTCATGTCATTCCGTGTCCCTTGGCGTGAACTTTATAGACCAGAGATCTTTCTCAAAAATTCCCATTTTCGTCATTTGGAAATTACCGGGGCGAGTGCGACGGCCGCCAAGCCAACTACGAAAAACAAAAACATCAGGGGAATGAGTTTGCGGGCGTCGGCGGGTGCGTTGGCAAATTCCTTCCAGACGAACACCCCCCAGATGGCGGAAACCATGGTGGCGCCTTGTCCGATGGCGTAGGAAATGGCGGGGCCGATGATTTGGGCGTGGGAGGCGACAAAGTTCAAGACCGCGCCGGTGCACCAAATGGCGCCGCCGAGAATTCCCCAGAAGTGCCAGAGGCCGGGGCTTTTGGTGTAGTCGCTCATGCTGACGGGTGCTCCGCCAGTGAGGGGCTTGCGCATTAAGAAGTAATTTGCCGGCACGGCGCAAATGGCCACGCCCAGGGCGAAGAAGAAAGCTACGGCATAGGGACCGAGTGAATTCTGTCCGGTGATGGCTTTCGTGACTAGCGGATAGAAGCTGCCCATGAGAATACCGCACGCCAGGCTGATCTGGATGCCGCGAGCGCCTAGGGCTTTGCGGATGGTTTCTCGCCTGCGGTAGGCGATGGCATCCACAATGATGGCCAGTGCCACCATTACGACGCCCCCGAAAAGCAACAGGGGATTGCCTTGCGGAGAAATGACGTAGTTGAGAAGCACGCCTACCACAAGGGCCAAGCCGATGCCGATGGGGAAGGCCACGGCCAGTCCGGCGATTTCGATAGCAGCGACCAGCAAAAGGTTGGCAACATTGAAGACCGCGCCGCCGAGGAGGGCATACAGGATATGGCTCTGGTCGGCGGTGCGAATATTATTGAGAAAAGAGAGTTGGCCGCCGCCCATACTACCGAGCGTCAGGCCCCACAATAAACTTGCGATGATAATTCCGGCCACGTAGTCCCAGTAAAAGAGTTGGAAAGGCCAGCCGGGAGTTAGTTTCATGGTGTTGGCCCAGGATCCCCAACAAAGCATGCTGCCGATCATGAAGATCAGTGCAATGATGTACGCTTCCGGTTGATACATGAAAGCCTCGCTCTCTCTGGCAGCCGGCTGGCCGCCGAGCCATCTCTAGATTCCTCGATCAGGTCCTGACGCTGTCCCTAGCCGGAAGCAGGTGCAGCAAGCCACTGCGATTCGACCACCGATAACGGGCCGCTTCGGCCAGTTCCGCAAGGCCCCCTGGTCGAGGGCCGGGTATGGGCGTGCGGGCCGGCACGAATGAAAAGCGACGGTATGATGCCCTAAAAAATAGTGCTTGACAATATGATTGAAACGTTTTATTTTCCGCAACAATTCATGGCGTGCAAATGCCCAGCGTTTATCGGGTTATTTGTCGGAGCTGGAGTTTTGGGGTGCATCTTATTGGAAGCATTCAATTGGGGCTAAATTCGCCGGTGGCTCAAGGGTTCGAGGAGTTGAGCCGCTGAAAATGTCAAAGCCCGGCGGGGAGATTCTCCCTGTTTGGATTTTTTTGATGTTTCCTGGCCGCGGGTTCGAGGCGCAGGCTGGCGGGCGCGGGTTTGGTGAACTGGGGGTGGCCATTGCTTCGAATGTTCGCTGTTGATCGCGCGCAGTGTCTCAAGTCTCCGGAAACTGACCCTGACCGACCCCGCGGGCGCCGAGCCTGGATTTCCATTACCTGTCTGTGTTTCGTTGCTCTCGCGCCTCTAAGCCTAAGGTCTGAAACCTCTTCAAAAACCCCGGCCAGCCATTCCGCGGAAGCGCAGCGGCTTTATCAGGCCGGTGTCACCCTGGCCGAACGCGGGCAGCTGGACAAAGCAATAGCCACATTCCGCAAGGCTCTTGAAAGCGACCGTGAGAATCCGGTGCTACTGGATGCCACCGGCGCGGCGTTCAGCTTAAAGGGCGATTTCGAGCAGGCCAAACAGTATTTTCTGGCTAGCCTCCAGTTTGACTCCGCATTCCTTCCCGCTCGCAAGAATCTCGCGATGACCTACTTCAACGTGGGCCAATACAGTTTGGCGGCGACAGAGTTCCAGTCGCTCAAGGACAGTTCCGTGGCTTCCCGTCCCATGGCGAATCTTTTTCTGGGAATGATTGCCGAGAAAAATGCGGATTACGTCCAGGCGGTTTCCTTGCTCGAGCAGTCGGGAACGCTTCTCAACCGTTATCCCGAAGCGCTCTTGTCCCTCGCAAATTCCGAGGCTCAACTCAAGCACGTGCGTCAGGCACAAATTGCGCTCAGCAATGTTGAAAGTCTTACGGGCGTGACCGCTTCCCAATACTTGAGCGCGGCAGAGTTGCGCGCGCGGCTGGGGCAGAACCGGCAGGCCCTGGCGGATTTGGATAAGGCTCGCGCCAAGGATGGTCACCTGGAGCACCTCGCGTACCAACGCGCGGTTGTACTGGACCAGATGAACCGCACCGAGGAAGCCCTGGCGATCCTCGAGGACCTTGCGGCCACCAGTCCGGACAGCGACGCGTTGAACCTTCTGGCGCACGTCGCTCAAAAGAGCGGGGACTTCGGCTTGGCCATGCAATCGCTGCGGCAGGCAGCGAAACTGGATCCCACGCGAGAAGACAATTACCTGGATTTCAGCACCATCTGTGCTGACTTTGGGAATTATCCCTTGGCGCTGGAGGCTGCCAACGTCGGATTGGAGCACATCCCCAATTCCTACCGCTTATTGGTCGAGAAGGGCGTTGTACTGGAAAGCCTGGGACGGCTAGAGGAAGCGGAGGACACCCTGCGCGGCGCCGGCCAACTGCAGAAAGATAACAGCGTGGCGCTGCTCAGCCTCGCGATTGTCGAAACGCACGCGGGCCAGCTGGAAGACGCCGGGGCCACGCTCAGTTCCGCTCTCGAAAGTTTTCCGGACAACTACTACATGCACTACCACCTGGGCAAAATTCTCGTTCAGCTCGAGGAAGCGAATCCAGCGGACGCCGGGCTCGCTGCCAGGGCCAAGCACGCTTTCGAGCAAGCCATTCGTTTTAACCCCTCTTATGCCGATTCCTACTACCAGCTCTCCAAGCTGTACTTGAAAGAGTCTCCGAAACTCGCAGAGCAAAACCTGCTGACGTGCCTGCGTCTGGATCCTAACCATGCGCCTGCGGAATACACACTGGCGCGGCTCTACTTGAGCACGGGAAGGCGAGAAGCGGGCCAGAAATGGATTGATCGGTTTGAAAGCCAACAGCAGGACGCGAAACTAAAAGAGCAGCAAAAACCCAGGATCGAATCAGCTCAAAAGTAAATTCTTATATTTTCAAGGAGGTACGATGAGCCCTGAACTACGTTTCAAAACAGCAGCAAATTCATTGCTTCTCTGCATTTTATTTTTTCTTGTTGCTGTGCCTGGTGCGTCTGCCCAGTTCAACAGCGGATTCACTGGCGTAGTCGTGGAGCAAACTGGCGCGGCGGTGGTGGGCGCGAGGGTTACGGCAACCAATCAGGCCACACACATTAGTCAGTTTTCGATCAGCACGGAAAGCGGCGATTTCCGCATCTCATCGCTGCCAGGTGGCGTCTACACCATCGAAGTAGACGCGACAGGATTCAAACATTGGGTCGAGAAGGACGTGCAACTCGAATCGAATGAGGTGAAAACGCTGCATCCCTCGCTCGTGCTTCCGACTCAGGAGACTTCCATTGAGGTCTCCGGGGCAGTGGCCGCGGTGGAGACCGACCGCAGCGACACTTCGCGCGAAATATCGCAAAGCACCATCGAGAACGCGCCTCTGCTCGGACGAAACATTTACACGAGCATGATCGAACTGGCGCCTGGCGTTACAGGTTCGGGATTGCCCAGCGGCGGTGCGCTGGGATCGGGTTCCGCGAACAACGACAGTTTCGAGCAGGAAGCCGGATACCAGATCAACGCGGCGGGGCAGCGGCAGGAAGACAACGAGTACGACGTGGATGGTTCGGGCCTAAATAGCGCTTCGCGCGACGGGGTTGTCAACTTGTCTCCGGAACCGGACTTCATTCAGGCCGTGCGGGTTTCCGGAGCGACCTTCGACGCCGACAAAGGCCGGTATAGCGGGGCGTACGTGCAAGTTTTTACCAAGCCGGGAACCAACGATTTTCACGGCACACTCTCTGAATACCACACCGACAACGATTTGTCAGCCCGGCAAATCTTCCAGGATTGCGCGACGGGAGGTTGCCAGGCGTTCCGGCGCAATGAGTTCGGCGGGACTCTCGGCGGGCCGATCTTGAAGAACAAGCTGTTCTTCTTCGTCGGAGCCTTTGGATTGCGCTCTTCCAATGCCACCACGAACGTGGTGTCGGTCGAGACACAACAATTCGCGCAGTTTGTGCAGCAGACCTTCCCGAATAACATCGCCAGTACTTTTTTCAAGCAGGCGCCACCGGCGGCCTATCCCGCGGCGAATATACTCACCGTAGCTCAGGTCGAGGCGCAAAATCCCGGATTCTCCTCGAGTGCCGCGTTTCCGGCGAACTTGCCTGCGGTAGGCACCGTCGACGTTCCCGAGAGCCTCACCCACAACGCCTATCAGTGGCACGTCCGCACGGACTACAACATCAATGACGCGAACCGCTTGTTCTTTGATTTGTTCCGCACCTATTCCAATCAACTGCAGTCGGATGCGCGAACGATTTACCAGGTCGTCGTTCCCAATACCGGGTTCTACGGCAAGCTTGATTGGACCCACACCTTCTCGCCGACACTCCTGAACGAAGCAGGGTTCACGCTGGTAAGAGCGGTGGGCTCAAACCCCGGCACCGCCCACAATAAGGATCTTCCCAATGTGAGCATTGGCGGCATTTCTGACGGATTTTCGCAGTGGGGGTCGGCCGGATGGGTTCATGAGAATTTCAACTGGCACGATGTGCTCACTTGGACGCACGGGCGGCACACCATCTCCGGCGGCGTCGACATTGACCGCCACCACGATGACGACAACTTCACCAACGGACTCCTGCGGCCGGGCTTCGGCTTTGCCAATTTGATCGACTTTGCGCAAGATACGCCCTTTTCCCAGAGTGGTCCCGCGCTGACCGTCGCGGATAGCGCTTTGGCCGGCAATCTTTACCAAGTGCTGCGTTGGGTCTACTTCGGAGGGTTTGTCAAGGACGATTGGAAAGTGAACAAGAAGTTCACTTTGAATATCGGACTGAGATACGACTACTTCGGCCACTGGGGCAATTACCACAATTCGACCACGCCTTTCCCTCTCTTCACTCCTGGCGCGGGAACTGATTTTGCCGCCCAGGTCGCGGACGGTGTTATGTCCGTTCGTGGCGGGAGCAGCGCTTACGTTGTGAACAACAGGCCAATGGGCGTTGGACCTCGCGTTGGTTTTGGTTGGGATGTGTTCGGAGATGGCAAGATGGCCGTGCGAGGAGGTTACGGTCTTTTCTATAACAATGTTGCGGATGGTTCCTGGTCGTTTCCATCCCGCGCGAATCCCCCGGTTTGGGCGAACCCTTCCTTCAGCTTGAACAGCAGTTCGCATCCGTTCAGTTATGCCTTGGGGAATTCCGACGGCACCGTCTGGCCTATCCCTCCGGGTTTGAGTTTTGCAACGAACCCCGCGGGGGGAATCGTCGGCCTTCCCGTGCTCACGTCCGGAGTGCAATCGAATCTCGATCAGCCGCGCACCCACATCTGGATGCTCGCCGTACAGAAGGATCTGGGCCACAACCTGACAGCGGAAGTGGATTACAACGGCTCCCATAGCGAGCATCTTTACATTCAAACGGACGTGAACCGGTTTCCAGGCGATCTGATCACCAACAAGGGCGTTCAGACCCGCCTGAATCCGAACTTCGGCCCGATCATTTTTGGCCGGACTATCGGGGTCGCCGACGGCGACTACGGCACGTTCATGCTCACCAAACGGATGAGCCACGGCTGGCAGATCAGGGGAATCTATACCTTCGGCAAAGCAACCGACGATATGAGCAGCAACGACAACGGAACCGCCAACGGGGAGGCCATCTTCAATCCCCTCAACATTGCTTCTCAGCACGGCTTGTCGGATTTCGATGTTTCCCGGCGGTTCACTCTAGATAGCCTGTGGGCCTTGCCATCGCCCTTCCAAGACGGAATCGGGAAGACCCTGTTGGGCGGATGGCGCGTGTCGGGAATCATGGTGCTGCAGAGCGGATTGCCGTTCACGGTCTATACCAGCGCCCCATTTAAACCAATCCTCGATGCCGGCGGGAACGTCATCGGGCTAAGTCCCGGTAGCGGGGATTTCAACGCCGACGGCTACGGTTATGATGTGCCGAACCGGCCAGCCGCAGGAGCGGTATCGACCGGAAGCCGCAGCGACTTCATCAAGGGCTTCGCTTCAGCCTCGGCCTTCCCGACGCCGGCCTTGGGAAGCGAGGGGAATCTCGGACGGAATACTTATATTGGTCCGGGATTGGCGAACGTCAACATGCAGTTCTCGAAGGCCCTCACCTTCGAGCGCTACAGCTTTGAATTCCGCGCGGATCTTTTCAATATCTTTAATCGCGTGAATCTAACACAACCCGTCAGCGATTTGTCCAGCAGCCAGTTTGGCCAATCGACCGGGCAAAGCTTTCCACGTTACGCCCAGTTCGGGATTCACTTTAGCTTTTAAGCTTTGTTCGCTCCACGGCGTCCCATCCGGCAAGGCCATTTAGCCGGATGGGACGCACCCCCTTGCCTCGCTACGACTTTCCGTCCGAACGTCCTGACAAAGACTATTCTGTGTGATTATCGTTATTAGGGTGCACTACAGAATTGCGGATGCGCAGTTCCGTGGGCAGGACGATTTGTTGCGGGCGTCCTTTTTTGCCGCCGATGCGCTCGAGCAGAAGCCGCGCCGCCGTGGCCCCCATCTGGTATCCGGACTGATGGACCGACGAAAGAGCCGGATCGGTGAACATTCCCAGATCGAGGTCGTCAAAGCCAATGATGGAAACGTCCTTGGGGCAGCGTAAGCCCAATTCCCGGACGGCCAGCAACGCACCCAATGCGACCATATCGTTGGCCGCGAAGATTGCCGTGGGGCGAGGCAGCATGTTGAGCAGACGCAGGGCGCTTCGGTATCCGCTGTCGCGGTCGAAGCGAGTTTCCTGCACGTATTCGGGTGTGATGGTTACCTTGTGTTTTGCCAGGGCTCTGCGAAATCCCGCGAGACGCTCGACGGCGTTGGTCACGTGAGAGGGGCCGGATAGCATGGCCAGTCGTGTGTGACCCATCTTGAGCAGATATTGCGTCGCCTGGAATGCGCCCTCCTCGTTGGCCACCATGACAGCGTCGCCTTTCCAGTCCGACGGCCGACGATCGAGGAAGATCAGCGGGATGCCCTGGGGAATGGAATAGCCCAGCTCGGAAGAGAGGCCGCGCTCGGAGGCGGGAATGATGAGCAGGCCGGCGGGACGATAGGAGCGCAACTCGTCGATGTAGGCTTTCTCTTTCGCAGGGTCGTTGTCCGTATTGCACAGCACCACGCGGTACGATTTGTTGAACGCAACGTCTTCCACGCCCCGGACGACTCCCGGGAAAAAGGGATTGGTGATGTCGGGGATCACCATGCCGAGCATGTTGGTCGAGTCGCGCCGGAGTCCGCGAGCTAACTGGCTCGGTTGGTATCCAAGACTGGTGATGACATCGAGCACCCGCTTCCGAAGTTTCTCGCGAACCGGGGCGGTTCCATTCACCACGTGCGACACGGTGCCGATAGAGACCTGCGCTCGCTCGGCTATTTGTTTCATCGTGGTGGGTTTGGTCATAGAGAGCGAATCAGCTATGTTTCAGCCGCTGGGGCCGTTTTGTGAGTCTTTTCTTGCGCGGCAAGCTAATGAAATGTCCGGTAACTCACTGCGCGTCTTCGACGCAGCGGATTCCCAATGCTCCGGAACGATCCATGCTGGGCGACATCATCAAGAGTTTACCGTGTTCTGTCAATTTATAAGCTTGGGGGAAATACCAGATGGAGCCTTGCGGGTGGTAGTTGCTTCCGCCTCGCAAAATTCCGGCGCGGGTGTGCTCATCGAGAAACTCATCTGTCCATTGCCACACGTTGCCAACCAGGTCCATGACTCCGAAGGGGCTGGCTCCTTTTGGATGGGCGGAAACGGCATCGGGGCCGCGCATGGTGCGGCCCTTGTCCGGAGCCGGGACTGCAGAAGCATCCCACTGATTTCCCCAAGGATAGAGGCGGCCGTCGGTGCCTTCGGCGGCGTATTGCCATTCCCATTCGCGCGGCAAACGCTTCCCAGCCCAGGCGGCATAGGAGCGCGCATCTTCGAGGGAAACCCAGGTGACCGGCTTGTCTCCCGAACCCTGCGGGTAGGTGCCATTCTGCCAGTCGCGCAGAAAGTTTAAGTCATCCTTGGGCTGATAGTGCGTGGCATCCAGAAACTTTTTGAACTCGGCGTTGGTTACCGGATATTTGTCCATCCAGAAGGGCTTTACGTGCACAACATGCTCGTGGTATCGGCGCGGGGAGTCTTCCCACGGATATTGCACGTCAACGCCGATGTCGTCGAAGCCTTCGATTTCGATGCCTTGCACTTTGAAGAGAAAGTCAGCCTCCGGAATTTCGACCATTCCCTCGGGTGCGCCGGACGCGGGTTTCGTTGCGGCGATCTCGACCATTTGCTGCAAAAGAATGCTGCGCTTGTCGGGCAGGCTCGGCAGTGGCGTGGCCGTCATGGTCTTCATGGTGGCCATCAGTCTCGAGGCATTCTCTCCGAGCGGCAACCGGGTGGCCAGCACTGCGCCGTAGTCTTTGGCGCCCAGCGAAAATGTCAGGACGGCTTGGTCACCGCGACGTTCTGGGGCCAACTCCACTCCGTGGTAGAGATCGAAGTAATGCATTCCTTGTTCGAAGGGAAGTTCCATTTCCGGGCCGGCGATGTTGTATTCGTTTCGATTGATGATCGTCCAGAGCGTCTCTTCTCCCAGCGGCCAGCGGCTGGCAAATACTCCAAAGCGAAGCATGGGAAAAAACGGCTCCCAATCTTTGCTCACTAGAAACGGGGCCATTCCTCGTTCGATCGTCGCGACTCGCCGCGTCGCTTCGCTGTCGCGAGGCGTGATTCCGTTCCAGATGCCCCAGATGTTTTCCCAGCTCTCCCAGCCGATTCCGTTGAAGAACGCGAACTGCAGGTCATCGGTCTTGTCGCGGTTCCAGCGATCCGAGATGTTCACCATGTGGCGCGTCTCGAGCCACTTGTAGCGATCAACGCGCGGCGCGAAAGGGAATTTGTACTGGCCCCACGTCAGGACGTCATAGCTCACGGCTTCATCATGCGGACCTCCTTCGGGTTCGAAAGCCAGCGGATGACCGGTGCGCTCGGCGGCTTCGGCGAAGGGGCGAGGCACTCCGTCTTGGGTGTCGCCGTTGATGCCGTCCGCGCCGATTTCCGCCATCAAAGTGGCGATGGCATCAGGCCAGGATTTTCCGGGGTCGCGTGTGCCCTGATCCCACATCATCATGGGGAAAAGCACGTGCACTCCACGCCGGTGAAAATCGGCCACCATCTGACGAACACCGGCAGCGCCGCCTGGCATCGAACGGACCAGGTCGTGCTGATTTCGATTATCGATTCCCATGTTGGGATACGTGGGCCAGACCAGCACGGCGTCGATCCCGCCATAACGCCTCACCGTGTCGTCGACGTAGCGGTCTACCGTGTAGCGGTGGGCCACGGGATCGTAGAGAAAACGGTCCTGGACCATCATTTGAGGTTGCATGAAGCTGGATTGCGTCCATTTGAGGGCCGGCAATTCATAGCGGGAGTCGCTGTAACCGATGCGGATGCGCCGCTCAGTACGCCAGTGGGTGACATCGGCGAGCCAATTGTCGTGATCTTCGGGCGTGCAAGCGCTTGAACCGCCTTCCCAGGCGCCCCTCATTTCAAGGCACTTGGGGCCTGCTATCTGTTGCCATTCGGGATCCCAGGCAGCCGCGCTACCGGGGACGTAGGCTGTATCTTGGGCCAAAAGAGATGTGGCAGAGATACCCAGAAACACGAGAAAATTTAAAAAACGGGAAGTCATAGCACTCTCCTTGGTATGCTGCCCCGGCGACAATCTCGAGCGAACGCCAATATAAAACGTTTTAAATGGCAAAGTCCAGCCCAACTAATGCAATTTCGGGCCGTGAGACTAGCTGGCGGGTGCGCTCGAAGGAGCAGGGCTCCTGAACGAATACCGCGAGGCTCTTTTGGGAGCCCGGCATCCGCTCAACTATTTGTTCGTTGAGGCCATTCGATTCTTGATCTTGGCATCGATTTCATCGGTCATGTATCCGCAATCCAGACGCATAAAGACCGAGGTGTAAGGGATCGTTGTGTTTGTCTTGATGAATAAGACGCGAAAGGTTTTCGCCGCTTCATCAATTTTGGAAATGGCTTCCGCGTGCGGAAGGCTCGACAGGATGTCCTTACTGAACTCGCGGTTGATTTGCTCGCGTAGATGGGTGACCCCGGGGTAGCTCTGTTCCGGTACAAATTGAAGTTCCTGGTCCACGAAGGCGGCCGCCCGCACGTGTTTTGAGGAAGCGATAGCCTTGGCCACATAGTGTAGGACCTGTGCCAAGTCCTGATCCACAACGATGGTCTCGATTGCGGTTTCCGAATAAGCGGGAAACGCCGCATCGCTAACCACGATCCAATTGCGGTGGCCGTAGAGCGGCAGTCGCTGTTGTAACGTTGTCTGCCAGTCAGCAGTCGCCGGATTGGGAGCGGCTGGCCCAGCCCAGGCGCCTGCGAGGAAGAAGAGCACCAGGGTGATCGACACTAGCTGCAGTTTGGATGTCTTCATAGCTTCCTTCCATTCAGCGGAGTTCCCATAGCCAGGGTGCTGCGTTTTTTAACAACCAACCAGCGGCTCGAGGAAGCCCCAATAAAACGTTTCAACGTATAAAACGCCCTCACCCTATGCTCGTGCTTCTTGCCTGTCAAGCTTCTCCTCGAGGCTGGTCTCAGCTCCGAAAGGATTTCACACCAGGAGACAGGGAAGAGCTGCTTGATGGAGGGAGAAGGAACTACCGCACGCGAGCCTCGGCAGTGCGCTCTTCAGCGGGAGTTTGGGCGCCTTCGAGGGATGCCGCAAATCTAGCCGAGGGCGACGCTTAACGCCACGGCGGCGGGGCAATGCTGTTCTCCACGAGTCGGCTCGGCGGTTCGTGTCGCGCCAGATATCCTCTCGCGGCGCGGAAGGGTGGTAACAAACAAACGAGGGGACTAACCAGCATGTCCAGCGATAACTTAATCATTTACATGGGAACGATAATCCCTACGTCCCTGTCGGTGCTTTACCTTAGCTTTATCTTAGAAAACGGCGTAATTCCCAGCGGGACTTCGGTCTGAGTAGAGGAAGCGACGCGCATCAGCGTTTAAGGGCAGGAGGGTCCGGAACCCACAGCCTCTCTACCAAGATCCTCTAGCGAACACAGGCCACCTATCGATATCTTCGAATAACGAGGTTGTGGCGGTCGGAACGGTAGAAACCCAAAACGTACAAGACAGCCTTTCCGTTCGTTGAAAAAATGACCTGACGGATTCGCAAGAGCGGTTCACGCCGTGCGACATCCAGAAGATCCGCGGTACGGGGATCCGCCGCCGTGGCATCCACCTCTTCGTCCGCATATCCGATTTCCACCTTGTAATCGCGTTCCAGGATGCCAAACAACGATTCCCTTTGCAGCGGAGCCGAGAGCAGTCCTGAGAATTGCGCCGCGGAGAGGTAGCAAGTCTCCAGCGCAAATGGCTCTCCCGCAGCATGTCTCAGGCGCTCGAGCTTTATGACGCCACTCTTCGGAGAAAGGGAAAGCCGCGCGTTAGCTTCCTGCTCGTCGTCGATAATTTTTGCAAAAAGTACTTTCGAGCCTGCTGTCATGCTTCGGCTGGCCATTTGTTCCGTATAACTCATCAGCTTGTTGAAGTGAATCTTGGGCGTCGAAACAAACGTGCCGATCCCGCGTCGGCGCTCCACTACGCCTTCCCGCTCAAGCGAGGCCAGCGCGTGACGCGCGGTCATCAAACTTACTTGATGGATCTTCGCTAAGTCGCGCTCCGAGGGCACCGCGTCCCCGGTGCGCAAGTCTCCGGCATCGATGCGCTTCCGCAGAGTGCCTTGAATTCTCTGGTAGGCAGGCAACCCGTTACTTCGACTCTTAGGAGGCATTCTCGCTCCCGAAATTTACAAACAGCCTAGAACGAATTGACGCGCTCTCACAGTCAATGGAATGTTAAAGAAACCGGAACCCTTGTCCTGCGTTGGATTTCCGCATTCCAGTGTTGTGGCCCGCTGCCCATTCGCAGACACCGCAGGCAGACACGGAAGCCTGCCGGTGGGCAGCCTTAGAAGTCGGTTGCCGGGCAGCGGCTGGTCGCTCCGTGATATAGAGCGCAAAGCAATCCTGCTATACATCACCTCACCCGAGTGCTATACATCCCTACTGCCATAATCCTTATAAGACATTACTTTTCGCTTGACAAGCCCAAAATCGTGCTATATAGCTATCCACCATTCGGCCATATAGCAGTGCCGGGGTGCCGGTTGCAATGCAGAAGATCTCGACAGTTGAGTAGAGGCGGAATGGCGGTCGGGGGCCTCGCCTCGGAGGAATTAACATGAAAAAACTGCAGTCCGTGGGGCTAACTATTTTGTGCGTGACGCTGCTCGCGCTTTTGTGTGGCGCTAGTGCGACGTGGGGTCAGGATGTGACAGCGACGATTACAGGAACAGTTACCGATCCCAGCGGTGGGGCGGTTGTCGGCGCCAATGTCACCGCCAAGTTCGTGGAACGCGGAGTTACCTACACGGCCGTGACGAATGAGGCCGGGCTTTATCGCATCTTGCAATTGCCTGTCGGCAACTATGAGCTGCGTGTTGAAAAAGAGGGTTTTCAAACTTCCGTGCTTCCTGCGTTCACCCTGGTGCTGAACCAGGCTGCGCGTATCGACGTCGCACTGAAAGTCGGCCAGGTTAGCCAGACCATTGAAGTGACCAGTGCTGTGCCAGTTTTGAAGACGGAAAGCACGCAAGTCGATACGATTATCAACGCGGCTACCAACGATAACCTGCCGCTGGCGTCACGAAACTACGTCCAATTGACTCTGCTTGCACCTGGGTCGGTGTCGACCGACCCCAGCAGCTTTAATAACGGCAATAACACTGGCGGTTATGGCGGTCGTCCGCTCATCAATGGCAACCGCGAGCAGGCAAATAATTTTCTGCTCGACGGCATGGATAACAACCAGGTGTCGGATAACCTCTTGGGTTACACGCCGGCTCCTGACGCCATCGAGGAGTTCAACCTCATCACCAGCAACGCCTCGGCGGAATTCGGTAATTTCATGGGCGGCATCGTCAGTGCGGCCATCAAGTCGGGTACCAATAGCTACCACGGAGATGTTTGGGAGTTCTTCCGGAATGACAAATTGAATGCCAACAGCTGGTCGAATAATTTCAATGGGAATCCCAGAGACAAACTCCGCTGGAACATGTTTGGTGCTACCTTGGGCGGACCGGTCTTTAAGAACAAACTATTCTTCTTCGTCGACTACCAGGGCCAGCGCTTCGATACTCCAACGTCCACGGCCAACACCAGTGTCTTTTCAGCTGCTGAACGTGGCGGAGACTTTGGTGCGATTTGCAAGAATGGGTTCGATGGGACGGGCCTCTGTAATGATCGGACTCCCGGGCCTGCGAGTCCTGCCAACACGACATGCTCGTCGGGGCAAAATACATCGGGATGTTTGCCGACAGATCAGCTCTATAACCCGTGCGTATCATTCGCGGCCATTTGCACTCCTTCTTCCCCTGCAGCCGGCACTCGCCAGATATTCCCCAACAACAAGATTCCCATGGTCATGATCAGCCCGGTGGCTTCGGCGCTGTTCGGTTCCGCGCTTTATCTGGCGCCTTCCAAAGCCGGGTTGCAAAGTAACGCCAGCTACACAACTAACTCGATGCAGAACGTAGATCAGGGCGATCTCAAGGTCGACTACAAGGCCACTGATAAGGACAACATTTCGGGTCGCTTTACTCGGGCCTACCAGAACAATCCGTCGGCGAATACCTATGGTTTAGTTGGAAACGGTTTTTCGACTACGCCGATCTATAACATCGTAGGCGATTGGACCCGTGTGATCAGACCCAACCTCCTAAATGATGCGCGGGTTGGTTGGAGCCATGTCACGCTGAATAACGGCACCAGCTGGAATTCCGGCGTTGGGCAATTCGGTAACACTCTTGGCATCGGAAATGGTAATCCCGCCAGTCTCCCTGGATTGCTCGCCCTCAACTTCAGCAACACCCTGGTTTCCAGCTTCGGGAACGCTGAGACCGGAGAAAACTTCGATGACCACGTCTGGCAAGCTGAGGACTCCTTAACCTGGACGCGCGGCGTGCACAACTTCAAATTTGGCGGCCAATTTTTCCGCCAGATCATCAAGACCTTCTACCCAGGCAACAATGGTGAACTTGGGCTAATCGATTTTGACGGCCGCTTCACGAACGCATCTTTTACCTCTCTTGTAACCGGAACTGGAGACGGTGGTGCTGACTTCTTCTTGGGGCTTCCCTTTCAATATGGCCGTGGCATCAGCACCGGCAAGACCTGGGAACAGTGGAGTAATATCTTTGCTTTCTACGGCCAGGATACCTGGCGAGTTTCCCCGCGCCTTACGCTGAATCTTGGATTGCGGTACGAGGCGCACACTCCCTGGGTCGAGACGAATAATCTGCAGGCCAACTACAATATGGCCACAGGCAATATTGACCTCGCTGGCCAGAACGGTGCCAGCAGAGCTCTCTATGACGGCATCTACGGCGGAAAAGACTTCCAGCCACGCATCGGTTTTGCTTACACCCCTGGCGGGCGGTTTGGAACACACACCGTCATTCGTGGCGCCTTTACGATTTCTTCATATCTGGAAGGGACAGGCACCAATCTGCGGTTGCCTCTTAATGCGCCGTTTTCCCCAAGCGAAATCAACGCCATCTACAACAACCAGGCGTTGCCTACTACCTCTTCCACGGACGGCATTGTGGGGGCGGCAGCAGGGCAATCCTGCACGGCGCCAGCCTACGCGTGCTACGCCGGAGCCTTTCTCCGGGTGTGGGATCCGAAGGTGCAGCCGGCCATCGACGATCAGTGGAATCTGACCATCCAACACCAATTCTGGGGGGATACTACCTTTCAAATTGGTTACGTCGGCCAGCGCGCGGTTCACTTGATGGTGCCGTTCGACTACGCGCAGCGCGTCTTGCTTCCCAATTCATCTTGCGGGACACCTCCGTGCACCGCTCCCAGCCCGTTCTTTGCCAAGAATCCGACGCTGTATAACGTATTAGGAAATGGCGGCCCTGGCGCAACAGTTTCCGGCACGCAGTCCAACGGAACTATGGGGTACAACTCGTTGCAGGCCGTCCTGCAAAAACAAATGGGACACGGCTTGCAATCCCAGGTCTCCTACACCTTCTCCAAGTGCATGTCCAATAGCACCGGTTACTATGGAGCTTGGAATAACGCCTCCAGCGCATCGGCATACTGGCAGAACGTCTACGATTCAAAGGCGGAATGGGCGCCATGCTATTATGACGCCACCCACGTCCTATCAGCCTACGCGATTTATGAGCTACCGTTTGGCAAAGGCAAGAAATTCGGTGGCGATAACAAAGCAGTCAACGCAGTCATCGGAGGATGGCAGGTTGCCCCGATCATCAGTTGGCGCACCGGTTGGCCGCTGCCTATTTTCGGATCTGATGAATCCGGGACGTTCGGCCGCGGTCCGCGTGCCGATTGCATTAGTCTCCCGTCGACTAGCATGACGCCGATCTCAGGAGCCGGTGGCATCCAGTGGTTCACCAACAAAGGAAATTTCGCCGAACCAGCCGTTGGAACCTTCGGCAATTGCGCCCCGCAGTTATCAGGGCTGCGAACGCCGCATTACTCCGACGTAGACCTGGGTTTGCAGAAGAACTTCCTGCTGACAGAGCGGTTCAGGCTGCAATTCCGGACCGACTTCATCAATGCGTTTAACCACGTACAGCTGAACTCGCCCACCACGGGTATTGGCGCTAGCATGGGGCAGATTACCAATGCTCAACCCCCAAGGAACATCCAGCTGGCGCTGAAGCTCTACTACTAAAAACAAACAACGTATAATGAGGCAGGCGAACACCCCCGCCTGCCTCATTTTCTTTTTGCGCCGGATTCTTCCCTGGGGTGCGTTGGAAGCAGAATCGCCAAATGCAAAATGCCTAGATACCCCAGTATGGTTGCGGTGCTTCTCCTCGCTATTGCGTCTTCGTGGCTCAATCCAGTGATTTTGGCTCAGCAGGAAGTCACCGCTTCGCCCGGCGCCGGCGCTGCCATGTCCACAGACAAAGCGCTGGCTCTGGCGGAACAAGGGCGCTGCCAGGAGAGCCTTGCTGCTCTGAAACGTGCGATGACCGGGCAAGCTCCGGCAGAAATTAGAAAAAGGGCCGCTATAACCGGATTGCGCTGCTCCTTGGCGCTGGATGATCGCGCCTCCACCGTTGACTTTATCCTGCGGCTCAGCAAACAGTTTGGGCACGACCCGGACGTACTTTTTGTGCTGGTGCATGCTTACTCCGACCTATCGACGCGAACCGCCCAGGATCTCGGCCGCACCGCCCCGCAGTCTCTCGCTGCTCATAAGCTGAACGCCGAAGCCCTTGAAATGCAGGGGAAGTGGGAACCCGCGCAGCTAGAATATGAAGGCATCCTCGAAAAGGAACCTAACGCGCCCGGCATTCACTTTCTGCTGGGCAGGCTGCTGCTTTCGCGACCGGATGCCGGCCCCGACGCCATGGAACGTGCCAGGCAGGAATTCCAGAAGGAAATCCAGATCGACCCGAAAAATGCCGGCGCCCACTACATCCTGGGTGAACTGGCCCGGCGTGATGAGAAATGGGATGAAGCGATCTCCGGATTCTCCCGAGCGGCAACGCTCGATTCCAACTTCGCGGAAGCATATCTGGGCTGGGGGTCCAGTCTGGTCGCGGTCAAAAAGTACGAAGAGGCAATTCCGCCCTTACGCGTGGCGGAACGCCTCACGCCGGGAAACCCGGCGGTGCATTTCACGCTGGCCACGGCGCTGGAGCGCTCCGGTAACAAAGAAGAAGCAGAAAAGGAATTTGCGATTCATCGCAGACTTAGTTCAGCGGCGCCCACGGCGCCTCAAGAGCCACAATAGATTTGTTAATTTTCGAATGGCAATATTTGCAAATTTTGAGGTTTCGCTCGGACAGACCGGATGAAAATACCAGATGCAATCCGGCTACGGCAATTAGCTCGGCGCGATTTCCTCTCGAGGCTTTCGGCGGGAGCGCTGCTTTTGCCGCGATGGCTGGAATTTGGATCGCCTGAGCCAGCGCAATTCCCGTTCGAGGAAGTCCCTCGAGAGAAGAGTGGTATGCGCTGGACGCACTCGAACGCAAAGTCGTCGGAAAAATACCTCCCGGAAAGCACCGGTGCGGGCTGCGCATTTCTCGACTACGACGACGACGGCTGGATGGACCTGTACCTGGTGAACAGCGGCAAGTGTGATTTTTTCAGTCCGAGCACGCCGTTACGGAATGCGCTGTATAAGAACAATCGCGATGGAACATTTACTGACGTCACCGAAAAGGCCGGCGTTGGGGCTGGTGGGTTTGGGCAAGGCGCCGCGGTTGGGGATTATGACGGCGACGGTTTTCCGGATCTCTACGTCACGCAATACGGGCGAAGCATCCTTTATCACAACAACGGAGATGGCACGTTTTCCGATGTAACCGAAAAAGCGGGAGTGGCCGCCCCGGGCTGGGCTTCCAGCGCCGTCTGGTTTGACTACGACAACGATGGCCGCTTGGACTTGTTTGTCGGGCGCTTCGTGGATTTCAGCAAGGAAATCAACAAACCCTGTGGAATCCACGATGACGGCCGCCATCACTACTGCATTCCAAAGATTTATTCCCCCATGCCCAGTTGGCTGTTCCATAACAACGGAGACGGCACGTTTACCGACGTCAGCAAGGAAAGCGGCATTGCCCGTCACCTCGGGAAGGCCTGGGGCGTGGTAGCGACCGACATTAATAACGACGGACGGATGGACTTATGGGTGAGCAACGACACCGTGCCCAATTTTCTCTTCGTCAATCGGGGCAAGGGAAAATTTGAGGAGATCGCCACAACTGCCGGTGTTGCGTACAGCGAGGAAGGCCGCGCGCGGTCCGGCATGGGCGTGGACTCTGGCGATTTCAATGAGGATGGATGGATGGACCTGTTCGTTGCGAATCTGGACCGGGAAATGTTCGCGATATTCAGGAACAATCATGACGAAACGTTCGACGACCAAGCCAGCCCGACCGGAATTGGCAAAGCCACGAAATACATGAGCGGCTGGGGGCTAAAGTTTTTTGATTATGACAATGACGGGAATTTGGACCTGTTTCTGGCCAACGGGAATCCTGATGACCTGATCAGCTCTTTACATGGCGAAGTTACTTATGAAGAACCGCTCATGCTGTTCCGCAATGACGGCAAATCGTTCGAAAACGTCAGCGCGAGAAGCGGTCCCGTTTTCGCCAAACTCAGGTCTTCGCGGGGACTGGCCCTGGGCGATTTCGATAACGATGGAGCGGTGGATGTTCTGATCTCGGTGAACAATGGCGCGCCGCTGCTGCTTCGGAACAACGCCGGGAAAGAGAATCATTGGCTGGGAGTTCGCCTGGTCGGACGGAAGAGCAACATCGATGCGATTGGCGCTCGCCTAACCTACCAGGCGGGGGACTTGAAGAGATCCCGCTTGAAAGTTGGCGGAGGCAGCTATCTGTCTTCGCACGATCCGCGAATGGTGTTGGGACTGGGCAAGCGCGAGAAGATAGATTGGCTGGAAGTGCAATGGCCGATGCCGGGTGGAGGCACGCAGCGCTTCAAGGATTTACCCGTCGATCGTTACGTTACTTTGGTGGAGGGTGAAGACAAATGGAAGTAATTCGCCGCGTATGGGTTTGCTCGATTTTGTTGACGTTTTTTTGCTGTGTGCTTCGCGTGCCAGCGCAGGAACCAAACAATCCGCCGCCGACCTTTACCAAGGACGTCGCGCCAATTTTGCAGAAGCATTGCCAGACCTGCCATCGGCCTGGCGAAGCAGCGCCGTTTTCGATGCTGACGTACGAAGATACCCGGCCGTGGGCTGCGATGATGAAGATAGCGGTCGCGCAAAAAATCATGCCGCCGTGGTTTGCCGACCCTCGTTACGGGCACTTTGCCAACGAGAGATCGCTGTCCGCGGATGAAATTCGGACCCTGGTGACCTGGGTGAACGGGGGCGCCCAAAAGGGTCCGGTGGAAGACATGCCGCCTGCCCTCAACAGCTTTGTGGAGGGCTGGGGCATACCTGCCCCGGATGCGGTGTTCCAACTTCCAAAGCCTTTTTCAGTCCCCGCCGCCGGAGTCATTGACTATCAGTATGTAATTGTGCCGACGGATTTCCGAGAAGACAAATGGGTCGAGATGCTGGAAGTTCGTCCGACCGATCGTGCGGTGGTGCACCATATCATTGCGTATCTTCGCGAGCCAGGCTCCAATTATTTCAAGGATCAGAAACCCGGAGTATTCTTTACGGCGCCGCCTCCGAAGGTCGACGAAAAGACGGATACCAGCGCATTGCCCAGCGATTTCCTGGTGGGCTACGCACCGGGCCAGCCCGCTGAGATTCTTCAGCCCGGTGAAGGCAAACTGATCAAAGCCGGCTCGGACATCGTCTTCGAAGTTCACTACACACCCAACGGAACGCCTACGAAGGACCAAACCAAGTTAGGGCTGGTTTTTGCTAAAGCACTTCCGAAGGATCGTGTGTTGACACTTTCCGCTTCAAATGGAACGTTCAAAATTCCTCCGGGCGATCCCGATTACAGGGTGGATGCGTCGTTCGAAATACAACGCGACCTCAAGCTGGTTGCCTTACACCCGCACATGCACTCGCGTGGTAAGTCGTTCGAGTACCGATTGGTGTTTCCTGATGGCAAAAGGGAAACCATCCTCAGCGTGCCCGTCTACAACTGGCATTGGCAGCTTTGGTACGACTTCCTGAAGCCAGTCGATTTGCCGCGCGGCACGAAAATCGAATGCACCGCTCATTTTGATAACTCTAAGAATAATCCGGAGAATCCGGACCCCAGCAAGGCCGTAATTTGGGGACAGCAAAGCTGGGATGAAATGATGGTGGGATTCTTCAATCTGAAATTTGACGCCAGCATTCCCGCAGAAGAAATAAAAGCGCAGGGGTCCGTTCATGTGCATTAGCGCGCTGGGGACCTGGCGAAACGCGCTTGGCAGCTTTCCTGTCCGTCTTTTATTCCTGGCACTGTCGTTGAGCTCGATTCCTGGCGCATGTAGCGCTGCGGATCAGAGTCCCCGCTTCCGTGTTCTGGCCCTCGCCGAGCACGGCGGTATTCACAAGCCGTTTGCGGATGCGGCGAAGGTTTGGCTGGGGAAAGTAGCCGACGGGAACAACTTCGCGGTGGATTATATCGAGGACACTGCGAAAATCAACGACGCCTTTCTCGCAAATTATGCGCTGTTCATTCAGTTGAACTATCCTCCGTACAACTGGACGGACACCGCGCAGGCCGCCTTTATCAAGTATATTGAGCAAGGTACGGGCGGATGGATAGGATTTCATCACGCCACGCTTTTGGGAGAGTTCGACGGCTTTCCGATATGGCCGTGGTTTCAAAAGTTCATGGGCGGTGTTCGTTTTAAGGACTATATTGCGACTTTCGTTTCCGGCACGGTCGCCGTGGAAGACCCGGGCCACCCCATAATGCGAGGCGTTGCCGCGCATTTCCAGATTAAAAATGAGGAATGGTACACCTGGGATACCACGCCGCGGCCAAATGTTCATGTGCTCGCCAGCGTCGACGAAAAGAGCTACACGCCGGACAGCGACAAGAAGATGGGAGATCATCCCGTGATTTGGAGCAACGAACATTTCAAGGCCCGTAACGTCTACGTTTTCATGGGCCATCATCCGGAGTTGTTTGATAATCCGGCATTCACGCGAATTTTCCGCAATTCCATTTTTTGGGCGGCCGGTCAGCCCGAGAATCGAGCAAAATGAAACAGCCCGCTGAAATCGAAAGGGCTGGCCGAGCGTTCTGGTTGGTTAGAGTGGTGACGGCCATCGCAGTTCTCTCATCGGCTCTTTCGTGGCCCGGAGCCGCCGGCGTAACAAAGAATGCCGACCATTCGGATTTCAAGGTGCTGGCGTTCTACTCGACCGATGTCGAGCCTGATCATGTGCGAACCGCCAACGATGCCATCGCGTTTTACCAAGCGCTGGCCGCTAAGAACAACTTTGTGTTTAATGTGACTACGGACTGGGGCAAGCTCAACGAGAAGGACCTGAAGCCTTACAGCTTGATCCTCTGGCTGAACAATTTTCCGCAGACCGCCGAGCAGCGAGCGGCTTTTGAAAAGTACATGGAACACGGTGGCGGCTGGCTTGGTTTTCATGTCGCCGGGTACAACGACAAAACGACAAACTGGCCTTGGTTTGTGCGGTTTCTCGGCGGAGCTGTGTTTTACACTAACAACTGGCCGCCGCTACCGGCGAAGTTAATCGTCGATGACCGGACCCATCCGGTGACTCAGGGTCTGCCCGCGAGCTACAACGCACCGGCAAACGAATGGTATCTCTGGAAACCGAGCCCGCGCCTGGACCCCAAAGTCCGCGTACTTGTCACGCTCGACCCATCCAACTATCCGCTCGGCGTCAAAGACATCATCAGCGGCGGCGATCTTCCGGTGGTCTGGACCAACACCAGGTACAGCATGCTGTATATGAATATGGGGCATGGAGAAAAAGTCTATTCCGACGCCATGCAGAATCAACTATTTACAAATGCGATTATATGGCTTGGAGAGCGAAAGTGATGGCCAACGCGAATAATGGAGGGCCGAAATTGAAAGCGCTATTGATAGCGGCGACCGCCTTCAGTCTGGTGTCCGCCAGCCCGTGTCGGCCGCAGAGCCCTGCTCACCCAACCAAGCATCTCTTGGTGCTCGGCGAGGAAAAGGGTTATCGGCACGAAGCTGTTTCTCACGCCATGGCCGCCATCGAGCGCCTTGGCCGCGAGACCGGGTTGTGGACTACCACCATTCGAACCGACACCGAGGTGCTCACCAAAACAAAACTCGAATACAACGCCAAGAACCTGAATGATTTTGACGCCGTGTTCTTTTATACCGCCGGAGAATTGGAGATGAATGCCGAGCAGAAAGCCGCGCTGCTGTCATTTGTCCATGATGACGGCAAAGGCTTCGTTGGCGTGCACAGCGCGACCATCACCTTCACGTCCTGGCCGGAGTACGGCGAGATGATCGGCGGATACTTTGACGAGCACCCCTGGGGAACTTTCCAGGCCCCGATTCTGGTTGAAGATTCGAATTTTCCGGGGATGCAGCAGTGGCCGTCTTCGTTCGAGCTTAAGGATGAGATTTATCAGATCAGGAATTTCTCGCGCGACAAAGTTCGCGTACTTATGCGGCTCGATGCCACCAAGTTGGACCTGAATAATCCACGGGTCCACCGCGCGGACCGCGACTTTGCCGTGACCTGGGCCAAAATGTACGGAAAGGGACGCGTGTATTATTCGACGCTGGGCCATGTCGAGGAGAATTGGGACGACCCCAGAATGCAGAAAATGTACGTGCAAGCGATCAAATGGGCCATGGGGCTGATTGATGCCGACGTTACGCCGAGGCCCATCGTGAATCCATCGGCAGCGGCAGGGAGCGGTCGCGGAATAAACGATGCGCTATCCGTGGCGTCCGGGACGCCGCGAGTGGCTTCGTCGAGCGACAGCAACAAATAGGTTTTTTCGGAGCTGACGGAACGGAGGTGCAAGCGATGTGGCGGATCATTTTCTCGTTGCTGCTGGTTTCAGCGGCTTCTGCGCAAACCGAGCATCCGGTGCTGGCGCTGGGCTCGCCAGCTCCTGAATTTTCGCTGCCGGGCATCGATGGCAAAGTTCATCGCTTGGCCGACTATGCGGCAAGCCCCGTTCTGGTCGTCGTATTCACCTGCAATCATTGTCCAATCGCGCAGATGTACGAACAGCGCATCCAAAAGCTCGAAACCGATTACCGCGATCGCGGTGTGGCAGTCGTTGCGATTCAGCCCAACGATCCCAAAGCGATTCGCATCGATGAACTCGATTCTTCCGACATCAGCGACAGTCTGGAAGAAATGAAAATGCGGGCCGCGTACAAGGATCTCCACTACACCTACCTGTACGATGGCGACACGCAATCCGTGACTCGCGCGCTGGGCCCCAGGGCTACGCCGCACGTCTTCATTTTCGACAAGCAGCGCAAGCTGCGTTACGAAGGAAGGATGGACAACAGTTATCGCACGGAAATGGTGAAAACGCAGGATGCCCGCAACGCCATCGAAGCGCTGCTGGCGGGGCTGGAGGTTCCGGTACAGCATACTGGCGTCTTTGGCTGCTCCACAAAGTGGCAGGAAAAGTCCGCGGAGAGCGCCGAGGCGCTGCGAAAGATCGCGTCACAGCCGGTCAAATTGGAAATGGCCACGGCCGAGGATCTCCAGCAGCTTCACGCCAACTCCACCAATCACATGCGGCTGGTCAGTTTCTGGGCCACCTGGTGCGGCGCGTGTATCGACGAATTCACTGATTTCCAGGACATTTTTCAGATGTACAAGAACCGCGATCTCGAATTGGTCACCGTGTCCACCAATATGCCCGACGAAAAAGCTGACGTGATGAGAATGCTGGAGAAAAAACACGCCACCAGTCGGAATTTGCTTTTTGCTTCAGACGAAACCGCTGCTTTGCAGGCGGCGTTTGATCCGACATGGGAATCGGCCGTTCCCTACACGGTCCTTTTCGATGCCAACGGCAAAGTCCTGTACCGCGGCCTGGGGAGCGTCGATATCCTGCAATTGCGGCGCACCATTCTGGGCAATCTCCCCGCGGCATACGCTGGCTTCACTCAGTACTGGAAAACCGGTTCAAGCCAGAACGAGCCGGTGAAGAGTGGCCGACGATAGCGTCGTGCGAGCCTTCGCAACCGCAATTTCCTCTCCGCGAGAAGCGACCCAGTTCTGGTCATTCAGAAATTCACATCGCTTCGCGGATTCAGTCTCGCCGCTGTCCCGGAATCCGGGGCGGTTCAAAGTGGAAAGTGTGCCCATTATAATCTGTCTCGGCGGAGGGCTTCCCCGTAGCCAGCCACCCAGCTTTACCAGAACTGTTCCCAAACCCCATCACATGGCGAGGTCCAGGCGTACGTCAAGCGAGAAGCACATTGCGCAAAATTGTTGAAGCCATCAGAAACAGTGGGCAAGGTATGGAGTCATCGCTCCCGGAACGCACGGAGCAAACGATCTGGCCCAACACCCGTCTCGAAGGCTCACTACAATCAAAAGTCGAAAGACTCTAGGCGCTACCCGTAGTGCAGGTTGGTTCGGTCTATACTTCTCGCGAATGATTCATAACGAAGGTCGATCTCCACCAATGAGCTTTGAGACGGAGAAGGGAGTTTTATGGAGTCTAACTCGGATAGCGCGGCCAGAGGCAGGTGGAGTCGTATTCTATACCGGTGCTTGGTATTGGCGATTTTCTGCAGTTTCGGTGATCGGTATGTTCCGGCCCAGCAGGAAGTTCCCAAGATGCCGATCGAGCCCAGATATGAAGATGGAGCGGAGGCTCGCTGGTTGAACAAGAAGGTGTTGGACTCGCGCGTGCTCGATTCCATGGAAGATGCATCGACATGGTCGTTCAGCGGCGAAGGGGACATGACCTTGGCGGATTCACCGGTGAAAGACGGCGCACACTCCCTGCGAATTCGATCGAAACAAAACGTGGGGCTGGTCGGGGGCGCCGGCGAATGGGAGGACCTTGTCGCTGCCCGTAAGTTTCCCTCCGAGAATTGGAGCCGTTACAATCGCATTTCCATCTGGGTCTATCCCGATGTTATCGGTGCGCCGGCAATTTCTGCCTCTCTCATCCTGCACAATGAAGGTGCCCATCGTCTTCCGGATCGATATAACGAGGGGCGGCACGAGTCCATCATCCTGAAGAATCACGAATGGAATCACGTGGTATGGGAAATTGCGCCTCTCGACCGGGATAAGGTCACGCAACTCGATTTTGCCTACAGCCTTCCCAAAATGCTTCCGGACCCGGGCGATCAGACCATTCTGTATATCGACCAACTGGAACTGCAGGCCGTAGAGCCGGATCATGTCGAGGGATGGGATGTCGCACCTGGCAAAATAGCCTTTAGTCACGCGGGATATACCGCCGGCTCCACGAAGACGGCCATTGTCAGCAACCTCGGTGCCCGCGAGTTTTCGGTGATCGATCAAGGCACCGGCAAGGTTGTTCTCACCAAGGCCGTCCAACAAGAGTCAACGCTGCTGGGGAACTACGCGGTCCTGGATTTTTCCGAAGTCCAGGTGCCCGGAGAATATGTTCTTCGCGTTGGCGCCACTACCACCCGCCCATTTCAGATCGGCCAAGAGGCCTGGCGTGAAAGCATTTGGAAAGCTATTAATTTTATGTACAGCGAACGGTGCGGAACGGTGATCCCTGGGATCCATGGAATCTGCCACTTGGACGATTACAGCATCCACGGGAACAAACGCATTATCGTCAATGGCGGTTATCACGATGCGGGAGATCTTACAGCGACGGGCAACACTCCGGGCATGGCGTACGCTCTGTTTTCATTTGCGGAACGTCTCGAGCAGCAGGGTGAAGATCCCGTGCTGCGCGCCCGCTTGCTGGAAGAAGCGACATGGGGGCTAGGCTGGGTATTAAAGACGAGCTTCGGCGATGGGTATCGCACCAAAGGCCAATTGATCAGCTACTGGACCAATGGCATCATGGGCGACGCAGACGATCGCACCGGCCACGCAGTGAATGAGCCCGAATGGAACTTTCGCGTGGCGGCCGTCGAGGCGCTTGCCGCCCGTGTCCTGAAAGAGAGCAATCCCGAGCTTGCCATTCGCAGCCTTCGTACCGCGCAGCAGGACTGGAGCTTTGCCGTTGAGGGACTCGATACAGCCACTCCGCTTCCGGAGGTCTATGGAGCACAGGATGAACTTGAGCGCATTTCATTCGGAGCAATTGCTTCCATAGACTTGTACCGGGCCACGGGCGAAAAGCGCTACGCGGATGAGGCCTTCAAACTCGGCGATCTCATACTTGCGTCGCAGGAGCAAACGCTTCAGCCGTGGAGCATCCCGTTGACGGGTTACTTTTACACCAGTCCCAAGCGGGAGAATCTCTTCCATCGCTTTCATATAGGGCAAGAGGAACAGCCCATCATGGCACTGGCTCACCTGTGTGAAACCTTTCCAAATCATCTGAATTGGATGAAGTGGTACGCGGCGATCGTCCTGCACTCCAAGTACTATCAGCAGGTCGCTGCCAAGATCGATCAACCCTACGACATGTTACCGGCGGCAATCTACAAAGAGAGTGAAGCCCAGTTATTGCCTCAATCGAAGGACTGGACTCCGCTGCGCGCGGCCGATCGTGACGCCTACCTCGAGCAAGTCCATCGTGGCGTTCCTTTAGGAGGGGAATACTATCTGCGGAGATTTCCAGTTTGGTTTGACTTCCGCGGCCATTCCAGCGTTTTGTTATCACAAACAAAGGCTTTATCGGCGGCAGGACAACTGCGTGGAGATCTTGAAGCGGAAGATCTGGCGCAGCGGCAGGCGGAGTGGCTCTTGGGACGCAACCCGTTTTCGGCCAGCATCATGTATGGCGAAGGTTATGACTGGACACCGCTCTATAGCGTACGCTCGGGACAGATGGTAGGTGCGATTCCTGTAGGCATCGAAACAAAGGAATACAACGACACGCCGTATTGGCCAACGCAGATTTGCTGGACGTACAAAGAGGTCTGGACGCAACCGGTGGGGGAGTGGATCTGGCTCATGCAAGATCTGCATGGTTCGTCCGTCGTCGAGGGAGATGCCGATATCTCATCGCATGAGCCCATCGAGTTCCGCGACCAGAGAACGGGACGTCTGACCCAGGTTGGCGTGGATCCGCGAAACGGCAAATTTCGAATCCAGTTAGCGCAAGGAGGATATAGCGTGCACCAGGGTACGGCCCATACCACGCTCACCGCGCTCTCCGGCGGAGTTTATTATGTCGACCTGCGCGCTAGCCGGGCCTTTGATTTCAATGTCTCCGTGGAAGCGACACTCGCCAACGAACTGACGCTGCGTATTCACGCAGACGGAGCGGGCGTCCATACACTGGAAGTGAAAACCCACAACCTCAAAATCGATGGGCTGAGCACACCGACGATTGAACTGCGTCCAGGCCACGACGTCGAATTGGTCAGACATGCGCAAATTCTTGCATCCGGCACGCCGTGGGTGATCGTCGTGATCCCTGATGGCTCCCTCAGCGCACATCGAGAAGTTACGGGGATCAACGGCATTCGAAAATGACCTAGGCAAGATTTTTCAAAGTGGAAGGGGAACGCCGTGATGCACATGACCGGGCGCAGTGATAGGCTCGCACTCGCGGACTTGGTCGCGGACTTAGAGTATGGGGAAGCCCTCCCGCGATCCTCTTCGTCGGGTACGGTAGTGCCGCTTCCTCGGAGGCACGAGGCCAGTACGGCAACGCGATCTTGAGGCGGGGGCGTGACGACGGTGCGTAACCCAGATCAGCTGCAAGCGAAAGAGGTACCGAGACGCAGCCCGCAGGGGTCTTCGCCAAATACAAGCCAATTCGAACTGGCACCACGTTGGGCAAGGATGGTCGCTCTCGTAGCTGGCGGCGGAATTCTCATTCATTTATTGTTGCGATTTGTTTGGAACAGTTCTGCGGCGGTGCTGGAAACTCCTCTGTACGTGGCGTTGGTGCTGGGCGGAGCACCGCTGGTTGTAGTCCTTTCGAGAAAACTGTGGGCCGGAGAATTCGGTTCCGATTTCCTGGCGGGGGTATCCATCGTTACTGCCGTTCTTCTCCAGCAGTATCTCGTGGGCACGATTGTGGTGCTGATGCTTTCGGGAGGGACCGCACTTGAGGAGTTTGCCACGCGACGCGCTTCGCAGGTCCTCGATGCATTGGCCAAGCGGATGCCCAACATCGCCCATCGCAAGTTGCAACAGGGACTCTCTGATGTCGCGCTGTCAGAGATTCGGGTGGATGATACTCTAGTCGTACTTCCTCATGAAATCTGTCCCGTGGACGGAGCTGTGATCGAAGGCCAGGGATCGATGAACGAGGCATATCTGACCGGCGAACCCTTCGAGGCCGCCAAGGCACCAGGTGCGCAGGTCCTTTCCGGGGCGTTGAATGGAGAGTCGCTGTTAACAATTCGCGCCGAGAAGTTGCCGACGGATTCTCGATATGCGCGCATCATGCGCGTGATGGAAGAAACTCAGCAACATCGGCCACGGCTGCGGCGTTTAGGAGATACGCTCGGCGCCTGGTACACGCCGCTGGCGCTTGGCATTGCCATTCTCGCGTGGATCCTGAGCGGTGAGGTACAGCGCTTCCTGGCTGTTCTCGTGGTGGCCACACCCTGTCCTCTCCTCATCGCCATACCCGTGGCCGTGATTGGAGCGATTTCTCTTTCTGCTCGGCGCGGCATCATCATTAAGAACCCCGGTGTGCTCGAACAGATCGACTCCTGCCGTACCTTTATTTTCGACAAGACCGGTACGCTGACCTACGGCAAACCCACCCTGATAGGCATCGTGTGTGCGCCGGGAGCCGAAGAGGCAGACGTGCTCGCCGCAGCGGCCAGCCTGGAGCGGTATTCGAAGCATCCTTTGGCAAGTGCGATTCTAGCGTCTGCACGACAGCGAGGCTCAGTGCTGTCGGAAGTCTCAGAAGTTAGCGAACGGCCGGGCGAAGGTCTGCGTGGATTGACAAACGGCCGGGAAGTCTGGATCACCAGCCGCAATCAAGATTCGGCGAAAGGCCTGCAATTGCCACCGATCGCGGCTGGGCTGGAGTGCCTGGTCTTCTTGGATGGAGTGTTCGCCAGCCTGTTTAGGTTTGAGGATTCACCGCGAGGGGACAGTCGCGTGTTTGTGAGCCACTTGTCGCCGCGGCACCGCATCACCAAAGTGATACTCGTATCAGGCGATCGCGAGGCAGAGGTTCGCTGGCGGCCAAAATCGGAATAGAAGCAGCGTACGGAGCTAAGAGTCCAGAGGATAAGGTGGAGTTGGTCCGTGCGGAAACGAGCAAGCAAAAGACCCTCTTTTTGGGTGACGGAATCAACGACGCCCCCGCCATGCAAGCGGCGACGGTCGGGGTTGCGTTCGGACATGAGAGTGATATCACGTCAGAAGCTGCGGACGCTGTGATTCTCGAACGTTCTCTTGCGAAAGTGGATGAATTGATGCACATCGGCAGGCGGATGCGCAGGATTGCTCTGGAGAGTGCTGTAGGGGGCATGGCCCTCAGTGCGGCGGGAATGCTGCTAGCCGCTTACGGTATCCTGCCTCCTATCGGCGGGGCTATCGCTCAAGAAGTGATTGACCTCGTCGCGGTGCTCAATGCCGTCCGTGTGGCGCTGCCCTTCGGTGTTTTGCGAGATTTCTGAGCATGCGCAGTGCTTTCGAAAAGGTGCTGGAGTCTCCGACGGAGAAGCCAGACGATCAGAGTTACTCCACAGGTGATTTCGCATGAGCCCTGTCGTCCGAATCAGTAATCGTTCGCTACTGGAGTACTTCTTTTCTCCAGCCTCGGTGGCGGTCATTGGAGCAACCGACCGCGAAGCCAGTGTCGGTCGTACGGTCCTGAGTAATCTGCTCGCGGAGACGTACAAGGGGAGAGTCTATGCCGTTAATCCTCGCCGGAAGGAATTATTCGGTCGGCATTGTTACGAGACGATCGGCTCGGTCCCCGAGGCTGTCGATCTCGTCGTGGTTGTAACTCCAGCGCCTACAGTGCCCGCGGTCGTAGCCGAATGCGTGAAAGCCAACGCGAAAGCGGTAGTGGTGATCTCCGCGGGTTTCAAGGAGAGAGGTCCGGAAGGGATCGCCTTAGAACGGCAAATCCAATCAGAGTTGAGCCGAGGCGCAGCTCGCCTGATTGGCCCGAACTGTCTCGGGTTGATGAATCCTTGGATTGGGCTGAACGCTACATTCGCGCGAGACATCGTACGACCCGGTAGAGTTGCTTTCCTCAGCCAGAGCGGCGCACTGCTCACTGCCATACTCGACTGGAGTCTCGTCGAGCAGGTGGGCTTCAGCGCTATCGTTTCGACGGGGTCGATGCTCGACGTGGGCTGGGGCGACCTGCTGTCGTTTTTCGGGGAAGACTCGAAAACGGAGAGCGTTCTTCTGTACATGGAATCGATCGGCGACGCCCGGGCATTCTTGTCCGCAGCGCGCGAGGTGGCCTTCAGCAAACCGATTATCGTCATCAAGGCGGGTCGCACGGAAGCAGCGTCGCGCGCGGCGGCCTCGCACACAGGCGCTATGACGGGAAGCGACGAAGTCTACGCCGCCGCGTTTAGGCGCTGCGGGGTACTTCGCGTGCAGAACATTGCGGACATCTTTCACATGGCTGAAGTGCTGGGCAAACAACCGCGACCCCGCGGGCGTCGGCTTATGATTCTCACCAATGCGGGAGGCCCTGGAGTTCTTGCCACCGACGCCTTGATGGCCAGTGACGGGGAACTCGCAACGCTGTCCGAGGATTCGCAGCAGGCGCTCAATTCGTTTCTCCCGCCCCACTGGAGTCATGCCAATCCCATTGACATCCTGGGCGACGCCGATCCGGAGCGTTATGCGCGCGCTCTTGAAATCGCGATACGAGATCCCAACAGCGACGGACTGCTGGCGATCCTCGCGCCTCAAGGAATGACGGACCCGGCGAGGGTGGCTGAACGAATGATTCCTCACGCCAAGCGTCATGGAAAGCCACTGCTGGCCAGTTGGATGGGAGGGAGGAACGTCGCCCAAGGAATCGAAATTCTAAACGCTTCGGGAATTCCTACGTTCTCCTATCCCGACACGGCCGCGCGCGCATTCGAAACGATGTGGCAGTACGCTTACAATCTTCACGGTTTATACGAAACTCCGTTTGTGGCGGACGACGCTGCGGGTCTCAGCGCAAGGCGTCAGAAGGCCAACTCACTCCTTCATGACATATGCGCCAGCGGCAGGACCTTGCTCACAGAAATTGAATCCAAAGAAATACTCGCGCTTTATGGAATTCCCACGGTTCGTACGCGGCGTGCGAAAAGTGTCGAGGACGCGGTCGCGCGGGCGGAAGAAATCGGCTATCCCGTCGTGCTCAAGATCCATTCCGAGACGATCACGCACAAGACGGAAGTCGATGGCGTGAAGTTGAACCTGGCGGGCGCAGAAGAAGTCCGCGAAGCCTACCGGACGATTGAATCTTCCGTGGTTACCAATGCAGGCCGGGATGCTTTTCTCGGCGTCAGTGTGCAGCCCATGATCCAGTCGCAGGGCTATGAGCTTATTCTCGGGAGCAGCGTGGACCTGCAATTCGGTCCGGTGATTCTGTTCGGTTCCGGTGGGCAACTCGTGGAAGTGTACCGCGATCGCGCACTTGCTCTTCCTCCACTCAATACAACCTTGGCACGGCGGCTCTTGGAACAGACCCGAGTCTACCAGGCGCTGAAAGGAATTCGCGGACGAGCGAGTGTCGATCTGGCGGCACTCGAGACGTTGCTCGTTCGTTTCAGCGAGCTGGTCGTCGAACAACCGCGCGTCCGCGAAATCGACATCAATCCGCTTCTCGCCTCTAGCGAACAACTGCTCGCACTGGACGCACGCATGGTCCTGTTTGGCTCGGAAGTGGAAGACGAAGCTCTTCCCCGGCCGGCGATCCGGCCGTATCCCGTGCAGTACGTTTCCCGCTGGACGATGAAGGACGGAAGCGAGGTGGTAATCCGGCCGATCCGCCCTGAAGACGAACCGTTAATGGTTCAGTTTCACGGAACACTCTCCGACAGCACGGTGTACTTGCGTTATTTTCATATGGACACGCTCGATTCCCGAGTTGCCCACGACCGGCTCATCCGAAAGTGTTTCATCGACTACGACCGTGAAATGGCGCTGGTGGCGGACCGAATGGATCGCGGAACGGGCCGGCACGAGCTTCTGGGCGTGGGTCGATTGACACGGCAACGGGCGCCCCGAGACGCCGAACTCGCGATCCTGGTCACGGATCGTTGCCAGGGAGCGGGGCTGGGAACGGAGTTGGTCCGTCGGCTGATCGAGGTGGCCCGCAGCGAGAAACTGCTGCGCATCGTCGCCCGAATCTTATCCGAGAACCAGACGATGCTCAGGTTGGCAGGGCACTTTCAGTTTGAGATCGCCGAAGAACCAGGAGACCCGAGCTCCCTCGTCGCCATCCTCGAACTCGACCGACGGGTTTCGTCACATGGCCCGAATCAAATGAGGAAGTAACGGCGTTGGGGACCCACCGGCTGGTTTGTTCCTAAGCAGATAATGCGCGATTCTCAAATTTGTATCCAAATTGTTTGTTCTTGCTCGATACCCTGAGAATCTAGCTGGTTTGAAAACCGAATAGTTACCGAGTCGAAGTGTATTGCCAGATGCGGATGACTCGGAGGTTGAACTTTGCCGGCGACCCATCCCGGAAAAAGCTGCTAGAATTCTGAACATCTCATGGGCAGAGAGCGCACGGTCGTTCTGATCGTATTGGCAATCCTCTTTTGCTCTCCGTTTATAGCTGGCCTAACCGCGCAAAACTCCCGTCCCACGGCCCAGTCTGGCGATGCCGCGAGAGGGCGGACCGGCAAAGCGGAGGCCGCGCCGAATGCCCACATGTCTTTCCGAGACGTTGCGTCTGAGGTTGGAGTCACAACCATGCCCAATTCCCAGACTGACAGGCGTTATGTCTTGGAGACCGTTGGGGGCGGCGGAATCGCCCTGTTTGACTGTGACAATGATGGCAAGTTGGATCTAGCGGTAGTCAATGACTCGACCATCGAGCAATACCGTAAAGGTGGAGACTTAATGATCACGCTGTACCACCAGGACGGCAACTCTTCCCCGATACATTTCACCGATGTAACAAAAGCATCCGGTTTGACCACCCGTGGGTGGGGAATGGCGATCGCGGTCGGAGACTACGATAACGACGGACTTCCGGATTTGTATGTGACTGGCTATGGCCATAACGTTCTCTATCACAATCTCGGAAACTGTAAGTTCGAGGACGTGACCGCGAAGGCCGGGGTGCAAGGCGGAGGTTTTAGCACTGGCGCGGCTTGGGCTGATTATGACCGCGATGGGAATCTAGACTTATTCGTGGCCCGGTACGTCAAGACGGATGTAAATCATCTTCCAGACCCGGCGCGGAGTTTTCGTGGCTACCGGGGAGTGCTGTTCGAATTGCCTGACACCATGGAGGGAGAAACCGACCTCTTATTTCGGAATCGAGGGGATGGCACGTTCGAGGAGGTATCCGAAAAAGCGGGAGTGAACGATCCCGGCAAACTTCATGGGATGGGGGTGGTGTGGGGCGACTATGATGGGGACGGCTGGCCCGACCTCTATGTGACGAACGATTTCGGGCGGACCTTCCTGTACCACAATCGGCATAACGGCACTTTCGAAGAAGTAGGGAGTCCCTCGGGGACGGGCCTGGGGCCAGACGGACAGGGCTACGGGAACATGGCAGCCGATTTCGGCGATTTTGATCGGGATGGCAAACTCGACCTATTTGTTACCCGCGCTGACAATCAACCTGCCAGCCTTTATTGGAACCAGGGCGACTATTTCATAGACATCGCCCGCAAAGCTGGTATAGCGAGCCCGACAATGTCCCCCGTGAAATGGGGAACCGGCTTTGGCGATTTTGACAATGACGGATGGCTCGACGTACTCGTGGCCAACGGCAACTTTTCGTCGTTGCTGGACACGCTCCCGAAGGAGGCTCGGTTTGCCGAGCGAATTCAACTCTTTCGCAACCGCGGCAATCTGACTTTTGAGGAAGTAGCCGACGAAGCGGGGCTCAATACCGGGCGACTCTATTCCCGAAGAGGAACGGCCTTCGGGGACATAAATAACGATGGGAAGCTGGATGTAGTGGTCTTCAATGCTAACGCTCCGCCGTCTGTGTTCCTAAACGAAACGACGAACTCAAACCACTGCGTGCTTTTTCGACTGATCGGGACGAAGAGCAACCGCCTCGCCATCGGCGCTCGTGTGCGTGTAACCACTTCCAAAATGACCCAAATCGACGAGGTCCGCGGGGGCGGTAGCTACAACTCGACCAACGATACCCGACTACACTTCGGGCTCGGAAGCGAAGCGACGATAAACAAATTAGAAGTCCTTTGGCCAAGTGGTTTGCGGCAGGAGTTCAGCGAAATTCAGGCCGACGCGATCTACGAGATCAAAGAGGGCGAGCCCATTCGGAAGACCACACAGTTGCCGGCGTTATGAGAAGCGCCGATGCGCTACCTTTGAAAGCGCGTTGCGCGTTCTCCGCAAAGGCGGCACGCTGTCGAGTCTGGGCGTCTATTCAGGGAGGTTGTCCGTGCCGCTTGAACCGTTTGCCGCGGGCCTCGGCGACCACAGGATCATCACAACGCTTTCGCCCGATATTCGGGAGACACGGAAATCCCGAGCCAGGCCATCCGACAAGAGCTGAAGGATCCCGCCTTCGCGCGTTCGCTGGGTTTCTCTTCTTTCGCGGGTGTGGAGGACTTCAAGCTTTTGGCAGAAGTCACAATCCAAGACTCGTGCTTAAGCGCAATATGATCGGCTAGCTTGCGTTTTCCCCACCGCGGATTCTGGCGGACGCCAGTTTCCAACAGTCCCGGGCAATTGCCCAATCTTCTTGGGACTCCACGACCAGGACGCAAACGGCGGATCCTGGTGCGGAAATGTCCTGATCCGCACGCGCTGAAGAATTCTTCTTGGGGTCGAGCGTCAATCCGAGAAATCCGAACTTGGCACACGCCGCGTCCCGGATTTCCGGCGAATTCTCGCCAATCCCCGCCGTAAACACCAAGGCATCGATCCCATTCAAGGCGGCCATCATGGAGCCGATGCCGGAGCGCAGCCGATGCACGAAGATGTCGAATGCGAGTTTCGCCCGCTCGTTTCCTTGTTTTATCGCACCCACAATCTCGCGCATGTCGCTGGAGACCCCGGAGATGCCGAGCAATCCGGATTGTGCATTCAACACGTCGTCTAGCATTGTTCCGTCAAGATGGTCTTGCCGGAGAAGGTACGTGAGGATCCCCGGATCAACCGAGCCCGAGCGAGTTCCCATCATAAGTCCATCCAGCGGGGTGAATCCCATGGTGGTGTCGATGCTCACTCCGCCGCGAATCGCCGCGAGCGAACATCCGTTGCCCAGGTGGCAGGTCACGAGTTTCAGATCGGCGAGATTTCGTCCGAGCAATTCAGCCGTTCGTCCGGCGCAATACTGGTGGTTGATTCCGTGAAAGCCAAATTTGCGGATTCCGCGCTGAAGCCAATCATGCGGCCCCGGATAGACGGCCGCCGCATCGGGCAAAGTTGCATGGAAACCAGTATCAAACACGGCCACTTGTGGCACGGGTCCGCACAGCTTTTCGATTTGTGCGATCCCTTCAAGCTCCGCGCGATTGTGTAGCGGCGCAAAGACGGCCATCTTTTCAATCGCCGCCGTAACTTCAGGCGTGATCAAAGTTGGACTCGTAAACTCGCGCCCTCCATTCACAACCCGGTGACCGACAACATCGATTTCGGAAAGTTGCGCGAGCACCTTGGCCTCGCCGGACACTAACGCCTGCAACAGCTGAGCAATTGTCTCGCTTCGCTTGGCTTGATGCAGCTGTTCGTCACGGCCCTTTCCGGAGCGTGTTCGCACCTTGAGCGTGGCGCCGCCATCGTGCCACTCGATCTTGGTTTCCCACAGTGGAGCCGGAGGAGAGTCCGGGAGGGAACTGCCCAGTTCGTAGAGGCAGGATTTCTGGCTGCTCGATCCGGAGTTAAGAACCAAAATCTTCATTCAGTAGGGCCATTTCCAATCGCGGATCTCCGGAAGATCGTCGCCGTGCTCGCAGATGTATTGCTTGTGGTCCACCAGTTTGTTTCGCAACATTTGTTTGAAATGCCCGCTCACCGGGCGCAGCCGCTCGACTCGGTCCACAACGTCACCTGCAAGGTGAAATCGATCCAAATCGTTCAGCACGGTCATATCGAACGGCGTGGTTGTGGTGCCTTCCTCCTTGTATCCGCGAACATGGAAGTTGTCATGGTTGGTGCGCCGGTAGGTTAGACGATGAATCAGCCAAGGATAGCCGTGGTAAGCAAAGATCACCGGCTTGTCGGTTGTGAAGACGGAGTCAAAATCAGCATCGGAAAGCCCGTGAGGATGCTCGCTTGCTGGCTGAATGGTCATCAAATCAACCACATTGACAACGCGGATTTTGATGTCCGGAAAATTCTGCCGCAGCAGGTCGACGGCGGCGAGCGTCTCGAGCGTCGGAACGTCGCCCGCGCATGCCATGACGACATCCGGCTCGCTTCTTTTGTCCGTCGAAGCCCACTCCCAAATCCCGAGCCCTGCGCTGCAGTGTTCGATTGCGGATTTCATATCCAGCCACTGCGGCGCCGGTTGTTTTCCGGCAACGATCACGTTCACATAATTACGGCTGCGCAGACAGTGATCCGCTACGGAGAGCAGCGTATTGGCGTCGGGCGGCAAGTAGACGCGCACAATGTCCGCCTTCTTGTTCACCACCAGGTCGATGAAGCCGGGATCTTGGTGCGTGAAGCCATTGTGGTCCTGCCGCCAGACGTGCGAGGTCAGAAGGTAGTTCAACGAGGCGATCGGACGCCTCCAGGGAATGTGGCGAGTGACCTTTAGCCATTTGGCATGCTGGTTGAACATAGAATCCACGATATGAATGAACGCTTCGTAGCAGGAGAAGAGCCCGTGCCGGCCGGTCAAAAGATATCCTTCGAGCCATCCCTGGCACATGTGCTCGCTAAGCACTTCCATCACGCGGCCGTTTGGAGACAAAAACTCATCGGTCTCGAGTCTCGGTTCCATGAAGACTTTGTCGGTCACCTGGTACAAATCTTCGAGCCGGTTCGAGGCGGTTTCGTCCGGGCCGAAGACCCGGAAGTTTTGCGCGCCTGCATTGAGCTGCATCACGTCGCGCAGAAGATGTCCGAGGATGCGCGTCGCTTCGGCGCTTTCTGTTCCTGGCTTGCTCACTTCGACGGCGTAATCGCGAAAATTCGGCATGGCGAGATCCCGGAGCAAAAGACCGCCGTTCGCGTGCGGATTAGCCCCCATTCGCCGCATGCCCGCTGGCGCGAGCTCGGCAAGCTCCACCACCAGCTTGCCGTTTTCGTCGAAGAGCTCTTCCGGTCTGTAACTATTCATCCACTCCTCAAGCTGGATCAGGTGCTCCGGCTTTTTGGCGAAGTCCGCAATCGGAACCTGGTGCGCCCGGCACGTGCCTTCTACTGGTTTGCCATCGACGATCTTGGGTCCCGTCCAGCCCTTCGGCGTGCGCAGGATAATCATCGGCCAGACGGGGAGCGTGCTGACCTTTCCGCTTCGCGCGGCCTCTTGGATGGCGTGGATCTCGTCGAGTACTGCGTCCATCGTCTGCGCCATAAGCTGATGCACCACGTGCGGATCGTGGCCTTCGACGAAAAAAGGCTTGTAGCCGTAGCCGGAAAACAACTGGGTCAGTTTTTCATCGGTCATCCGGGCGAGCACGGCCGGGTTGGCGATTTTGTATCCGTTCAAATGCAGGATGGGCAGCACGGCGCCGTCGCGCGCGGGATTGAGAAACTTGTTGCAATGCCAGCTGCCGGCCAGCGGTCCGGTCTCCGCTTCGCCGTCTCCGACGACGCAGCATACCAGCAAGTCCGGACTATCAAACACCGCTCCATTGGCGTGCGCCAGGGAGTATCCGAGTTCGCCCCCTTCATGAATCGAGCCGGGAGTTTCCGGCGCGACATGGCTCGGAATTCCGCCGGGAAAGGAGAATTGCTTGAACAATTTCCGCATGCCGTCTTCGGTTTGAGGGATGTGCGGATAGAACTCGCTGTACGTCCCTTCCAAATAAGTGTTCGCGACGAGTGCTGGGCCGCCGTGTCCGGGGCCGGAGACGTAGATCACGTTTAGGTCGCGCTTCTTGATCACGCGATTGAGGTGGGCGTAGATGAGGTTTTGCCCGGGGGTTGTTCCCCAATGTCCGAGAAGCCGAGGCTTGATATGTTTGAGGAGTAAGGGTTCGCGAAGGAGCGGGTTGGAGAGCAGATAGATTTGCCCCACGGAGAGATAGTTGGCCGCGCACCAATAGGCGTGAACTTTGCGCAACTCCTCAGCCGAGAGGGGTTCTTTGGGTTCAGCAGTTGTGGTCGAACCCGTAGTGGGCAGAGAAGGCATGATGGTATCTCCCTCGACTAGACTTTAGCCCCGATAGAGCCGTTTTGATGTGCTCCGGCTCTTTGATTCCTTTGCGGAGCCAGGCTTTCACTGCTGTCTCAACCTCGTTTAATCTTCCCAAGTGACAGTACGTATCGATTGTGAACCCAGCATCATTGCAAGAGATGTGGCGGCAGGGTGGCTGTGGAGTCGGCCGACGCCTGCGCTGTGTGCTCTGCGTTTCAGGAATCGTACCAGTTCAAGCGGAGCGTGAACGCGCCTATCTTCTAGGTATCAAGTGCCAAGACATAGGTTACACCGAGAAGGGCCATGACATCGGTTACAAATACAACCAGGAGGACACCGTCGTGTGGTGGAATTCTGGATTGGTAATCGAGCGCGCCGGAGTACGGATGTTCTCGCGGTTCATGCGAAGAAGGAAACTCACCAGCGCTTTCGTTCTCGGGAAAACCGCGAGGATGTCAGGCTTTTGGTCGGCGATCTCCGGGCGGCTTGCTGGGCTGTTTGCCAGGGGAGAGTTGTTCGGGAAGCCCAGCGCGCGCTGACAATGCCTCCCGCGCAGTCTATGCGCGGGCAAGACAGAAGCTGATTGTCCAGTGCAGCGCTAAGGGAAAGCGTCGCTCCGGTGGCCACCATCGGGTCCACGCGCATCGCGCGCCGGACCATTTCTTGCTGAACGCCTGGCGGGTCGGGTCTAGGGTTGTGTATTTAGGTCTTCAAGCGTTACAGTTGTTTCGGAAAAACCTGAAACGAATTCTTGCTCCGGATCACTATAAATTCAAGAGAGTATTCCTCCTCTGGGAATAAGAAGGAGAAGCAATATGCTCCCCAGTTCGTTTCCTCGTATGGCCGTGATTTTTATGGTTTTTCCAATCCTCGCGATGTTTGCCAAACCGTTGCAGGCACAGCAGGCGGAGGAGATCACGATTAACGTGAAGGGCATGGAGAACGTGGATGTGCGGGGCAACGCTCACGTGCAATGGGTAATGAACTTCACTCCTGCGCGGGGATACGACCGGATCAAGCGAATCTACCCAAACCTGTATGTATTGTTCCGTGATCTCGGACCCGAGCGGTCTGGCTATGAGATCAATCGGGGAACCCTAAAAATCACTCCAGACGACGGGCAACGGTCTATCACCGTGAATGCAGATTTTATCGGAGCTGCGGTGTCACGAAAGAACCGGTGGCAGATTCAGGCCGAGCCGGATGAGCAAATGTCCAACCAGGACGGCAACAAGGTTTTCACAGTGGCGCAATCTGGCTCAAAAAACGGAGTAAAGATTACTTTCATCAACACCTATGTCCTGCCGGTGGGCGCGCAAAATGTGCAACTGGGCAGCGATCACTTGCTAACGTATTCACTAGCTGTGGCTAAGGTGTTGTCGGCTGCGGGACCGCCCGCGGTAGACGTGAGCGTTCGTCACAAGAAGCGGCTGATGTCCGCGGTGTACAAGGTATACGGAGAGATGGAAGCGGGGGAGGGGGCCTACTGGGTGGCCAAGACAGTTTTCCAGAACACTGGCAAGGCTCCGATATACAACCTGAAGATTTATTATCGGCTGGGGGACTACACGGAAACGAGCGTACCGGAGCCGTATTCATGGGTAGCGCCAGGGGGTGTGGTGGTGGACCGCTACTACCCCGTGATCCGGAGCAAAGTAGCGGAACTGAAGAATGAAACGCCCGTGCAGCTGTACACGCGGTATGAGTACACGGATGGCGCCGGCAAACCATATTCTGGTGAGCTGACGGACCGGCTTGCGATACTGGGGATCAATCAATTTGAGTTTTCCAATCTAGACGATGAAGATCGCACGGACAATTGGAAGGACTACTTCAACAATGCACCGCTGCTCGCCGCTTTTGTGACGAAGATGGACGATCCTGTCCGGCAATTCGCGGGCTACGCGAGCCACAAGTCTGGTATGACTGCACCTGCTTCAAAAACAGAAGACGCTATCGCGTGGCTGCAAGCTGCTTACGAGACGGAACTGCACAACGACATTGTGTACACCACACCATCAGGATCGTTTTTGACGGCGGACAATTCGGGTGTGCAGGACATCAAGTATCCACGCGATGTGTTTCGAGACAAGACGGGCACGTGCATCGACTTGGCAATCACCTATGCGGCGCTGGCCGAGAGCGTGGGGTTAGATGCAAGCCTGATGGTGGTGCCGGGACACACATTTGCGGTGATCCAGCTGCCGAACGGGCAATACTTTCCGGTGGAGAACACGGGCTTGGGGGGCGGAAGCCAACGAGCAGGTTTCGAGCAAGTGGTGCAAGCGGGACAGAAGGAATTCGCAGAGTATCTGCAGGATGGGCGATTCTATCTTGTGGATGTGCAAAAAGAATGGGACACCGACCGAGTGCCCACGCCGGAGTTGCCACAACTGGCGACGGACTTCCTCGAGAAGAGCGGCATTCGGCCGTGGGACGGACGGACTGGCGGGGCGGCTGGAAGCGGCGGTGGAGCTCGGAACGCGCGAGCAGGTGCGGCATTGGCAGGCAATCCGATTCAGGGAACTGCATATCGTGTGGTGCACGATCATGGTATTGGAACGCTGGCGGCTTTTTGCGTCGGCACGTTGTACGTTTCTGGAGATGAGCTCGCCTTCCAAGCTGAGCGAGCCAGCGACGGCCGAATGGATCATTTTGTGATCAAAAAGAGCGATATTAAAGAGGCCAAGAAAAATCGAATGCCGATGGGTCAGACGGGGAACTACTTCGAAGGGTTCCATATTCGTCTGGCGAATGGCGTCAACTATAACTTTGCAAATATCGACGAGAATGGGAGGGGTCTGTCCGCGGACACGATTCTGATGGAATTGATGCGCGGAAATTGAGACGGAATTACCGAACTGGGCCGTAAAGCCCCGGCACTTCAGGCCGGGGATATAAGGCTTGCCTTTCTTGTGGTTTTGTCATAGATTCTCCGCGTCCTGAAAAATGGACCTAGGGCCGGGCACGGCCCACTGTGAAGCCTGTGGAGATGCGGCGCTGTTAGGCTGATCTGTGAAGCAGGAACCCGCCGAAGCGACCATGCGAATCTCATGGTTTCGCCGACGGAATCCTCGCCATTAATGGCGAGGAGGATGTCAAGTCTTGCACCTCTAACGCGTGTCCGAACGCCACATCAAACTTCTTGAGAATCGCGCTTGAAATGGGTAGAAACTATCAGGTTGGCGTTTAACTCCCGACCGGCTTATTAACGGCGGCCGGCATCCCGTTCCCCGGAACACCATGCCGCACTGACTTTTCCCGGCATACTTTCCACCAGCGCACTCTCTGCCAATCCAAAGCCATTCTCGTCTTTCCTAGTTTTTGATTCTAATGCGGACTTCCTACGGCGGCTGACAATTCCGCCCTTCCCGGCTCCATAACCGCGGACAAAGCCTTCCCACCAGGCTCGTTGTGTGTCAGCTACGTTTCCCGCAATCCGACTCATCGTGACTAGGGATGCCGTAGCTAAGGCCGACAACCCTGTGCGCGAACTCAGCGTTGATCTTGCCGGTGTCGGCCGGGTGGCAAATTCGTTGCGTCCCGTGCAGCAGCAGGGTACCATCGGCACAACCGGGGTCTAACTCGGAAGTTGAGTCTCAAGTAAGTACCGTGGCAATCCCCGCTCCCAGAAGGAGATTCCCCGATCTCGAAAATCAATGGAGCTAACCGATGAACCAATCTGAAAAGAACTATGGAGTGGTGTTTGGACGTGTCATGTATGCGGTGCTGTGCGCTGCGATCTTGCTCTTCGTGGTGGAGGGCCAGTCCCAGGCGCAGTCCCTAATGACGCGTCACATGCGTGAAGCGACTCTCAAGGGGCAGGCGCAGTCCATCGGCCGGCTCCCCGCAACACAGTCCATGCGGCTGGACATTGTTCTGCCACTGCGCAATCAAGCGGACTTGGAAAGCCTTTTGCAAGAGCTCTACGATCCTTCCGGCCCCTCCTACCGACATTTCCTTACGGTGCGGGAATTTACCGCGAGGTTTGGTCCCAGCCAGGAAGACTACGATGCCGTAATTCGTTACGCGAAAACGAACGGCTTTGCGGTGGTCGGCGGCTCCCGCGATGGCATGGACGTGCAGATCGAGGGCTCAGTGGCAAGCATCGAGACAGCCTTCCATGTGAGCATGGGCGTCTACCAGCATCCCACGGAAAACCGCACATACTTTGCTCCGGACCGGGAGCCTATGGTGGACCTGCCGTTCCCGTTGTGGCATATCTCGGGCCTGGACAACTTTTCGATCCCGCATCCTATGTTCGTCAAGAAGAGCGACTTCGCGAGAGCACACGGTATCAATGCGAACGCCGTCGTGTCTCATGCCACCACCGGCTCCGGGCCTGCCGCTTCCTTTTTGGGCAGCGATATGCGCGCGGCCTATTACGGGGGAACGACCCTCACCGGCGCTGGCCAGAACCTCGGCCTGCTTGAGTTTTTAGGCACCGACTTGGCTGACTTGACCACCTATTTCAATAACGTAGGTCAAACCAACAGTGTGCCGATAACCTTGCTCTCCACGGACGGGACCAGCACATCCTGCGTAGCAGGTGGCGGCTGTGATGACACTGAACAGACCCTCGACATGACCCAGGCCATCGGCATGGCTCCGGGGCTGGCAAGTCTTGTGGTGTACGTCGGGTCCTCCGATACCGCAATGATCAGCGCCATGACCACGCACAACCCGTTACCTACCACGATAGGCTGTTCCTGGGGTTGGACACCCGCGGATCCCAGCACGCTTAACCCGTACTTCCAGAAGATGGCAGCTCAAGGCCAGAACTTCTTTGCGGCTTCCGGCGACGCTTCCACGTGGTCGTCAAGGAATGAGGCTTGGCCCGCGGACAATGCGTTTGTCGTTTCTGTCGGCGGCACGGACCTGGTAACCGCCAGCGCCGGTGGTGCCTGGGCGTCAGAAACCGCCTGGGTAGACAGCGGCGGCGGCATCTCGCCGGACTCTGTCGCCATCCCCTCGTGGCAGCAGCTGACAGGCGTGATCAACTCCACCAACAGGGGTTCGACGACCCTTCGCAACGGCCCGGACGTCTCGGCAAACGCTAACTTTACCTTCTACGTCTGCGCCGACCAAACCACCTGCACCGCAAACGAATTTGGCGGCACCAGCTTTGCGGCGCCCATGTGGGCCGGTTACATTGCGCTAGTCAACCAGCAATTGGCTGCCAATGGAGAACCAACCATCGGATTCATCAACCCAACGATCTACTCGCAAAGCGTGACGTCCAGCTATGGCACGGAATTCCACGACATCACGAGTGGCACGTCCGGCAGCTTTTCGGCTGTGGCCGGTTATGATCTGGTGACCGGTTGGGGCAGTCCAAACGGAACTGGCCTGATCAATGCCCTTGCCCCAACATCGAGCAGTCCTAATTTCGCCATCTCGGCCGCGCCCGGTGCGGTCTCGGTGGTCCAGGGCGGCAACGGTACATCCACAATCACAACCGCCGTCTCCGGCGGCTTTAACTCGGCCATCGCCTTGACTGCGAGCGGCCAGCCGGCGGGCGTGACCGTAAGCTTCAGTCCCACGTCCATCGCCGCGCCGGGCTCCGGAAGCTCGACCATGACTATGGCCGTGGCCTCAACGACCGCGACCGGCACGTACACGATCACAGTCACCGGCACGGGCGGAAGTACTACCCACACCGCTACGGTTTCTCTGACGGTGACCACCGTGGCCTCTGGCGATTTCACGCTCACCGCGTCACCGACCAGCTTGACCATTACGCGGTCTTCGCACGGAACCACGACGATCACAATCCATCCATCCAACGGCTTTGCCGGCAACGTCACCCTGTCAGCGACCGGCCTGGCCACTGGCGTTACGGCGTCCTTCAGCCCGAACCCGGCGGCGGGCACAAGCACGCTGACCTTGACGGCCAGCAGGTCGGCGACGACGGGAACGCGCACCGTAACCATTACCGGTGTTTCGGGCTCCCTGAGCCACACGACGACAATCAGTCTCAGAGTTCGTCGTTAACCGTAACCGGATGCGCGGTGTAAAAACGCCGCGCATCCGAACAACTGGAAAGAGACTATATCCACCGCGTCGCTGGCCTGCACCGCTGGCGGCGCGGTTTTTCGTGCAGATTTCATTCTTGCAGTTTCCGTTGGAGTGCGCCGTTGCCGACGACCTTGGACATTTGCGCGCTTACGAACTTACTCATGGAGAACAAATACGAGATCTGAATATTTGAGCCTATCTTCAGAGAGTTTACCTGCGCACTTTTATGGAAAGCTGAGATGAGCATTCCGCAGATTTAAAATCGAGACGGTATACGAAATGATTTCGCGCGGCGTATTTTGATGGCATTCTGCCGTGACAACGGGGCGGACTGGGCTGGCCATCCACTCTTGCTCGCGCACGAAGGTAAGCCTAGAGAGCCGGTTAGCAACGCGTAGTGCCGGCACCCTGAACCATAACACGCGCAGAACGAGCATCTAGGTACGCGCTGGCCACAATAATCAGCTCCCTGCTCAAGGTGTCGAGTTGCTTTTCGAGGCGCTGGATTCGCACATTCTCCGGCTGACTCCGATCATCATGCTTTGGAGCATGGAGGCCACAAGTTGTGGGTCGGTGGTGAGCTGTTCGCGGGCGAAGGCTAACATCCGGACAAGCGCTTCCTGGAAGCGGGTTCCCATCTGCTGGGCGATCTTGGCTCCGTCCACGTCGGAGCTTACAGAGTAAAGAGCGACGCTCGTCTTCGCGTCGCGCACTTTGGCCTGAAAAAATGTGGTGATGAGAGCGATGACCATTTGGCGAAGGGTTTTACCGTGCTGTTCCTTGCAGACGAGTTCGACGACCTCCGTGACCTCCGCGAGGTGGCGCTTTAAGGCCGCCTGTAAGAGCGCGCTTTTGTTCGGGAAGTATTGATATAAGGTTCCGACCGAGACGCCGGCTCGTAAGGCCACTCTTGTGGTGGTCAGCCGCTGTTTCCCGACCTGGAGCAAAACCTGAATAGTGGCTTGGAGAATCGCGGCCACACTGGCAGCCGAACGGGCTTGCACTGGCGATTTACGGGCTCTAGAGGACTCGGGAACGCTGCGGCAAATGCGAACTCACAATCTGAAGCTTTCTTCATCTAATCACAGGTGGTGCGATTACTACAACCGATGAACGGACGAAAGGAGACAAGGAATGACGACGAAACGGATTGAACTTGGCGGCAGCTTCACGCTCCCTGGTACTTCGATGACCTTGAACCGCATGGGCTATGGCGCGATGCAACTGGCCGGTCCGCAGGTGTGGGGACCGCCGCGTGATATGGACGGCGCGATTGAGGTTCTGCGAGAGGCGGTTGCGGCCGGCGTGAACCACATCGATACGAGCGATTTTTACGGTCCGCATGTGACCAATCAGATTATCAAGAAGGCCTTGCATCCGTATCCAGATGACTTGGTGATCGTCAGCAAGGTGGGGGTGCGCCGTGGTGAAGACAAGTCGTGGCTTCATGCTCTTTCGCGGCAAGAACTGATCGATGGCGTTCATGACAATTTGCGAAATCTGGGTCTCGAGCGGCTGGATGTCGTCAATCTTCGGGTTGGAGGAATGATGGGGCCGTCGGAGGGATCGATCGAAGAACCGCTGGCGGTGCTCGCTGAGCTCAAGCGTCAGGGATTGATTCATCATGTCGGTTTGAGCAACGTCAGTCCGAAGCAGCTGGCGGAAGGGCAGAGAACTACGGAGATCGCCTGCGTGCAGAACTTTTACAATGTGGCACAGCGGAACGATGATGGATTTATTGATGACCTCGCCAAGCACGACATAGCTTATGTGCCATTCTTCCCGCTAGGAGGCTTTACTCCGCTACAGTCGTCGGTGCTCGACGCCGCGGCGGCGTCGTTAGGGGCCCCACCCATGCAGGTCGCGCTGGCCTGGCTTCTGCAGCGGGCACCCAACATCCTGCTGATCCCGGGCACATCTTCAGCCGAGCACCTTCGTGAGAATCTCAATGCGGCAACGCTACAAATTCCTTCTGAAATGCTCGCCAAGCTTGACGCCATCGGCGGAAGTTCTGGGCGGGGATAACGGAGAGAACGTTCTAGGTTCGGCCGCGGCGAAATAGTAAAGAGTAACGACCTGCGAGCACGACAGCCGAACGTCGAAAGGGATCGTGCACTGGAGGTATTTGTTCTATCCGCGCAAAGTGCGACGAATGGCTACTGATTGAGGCGTGAAGCGATAAGATTCTGTGCGGAGCGAAGGGAAGCGCCAAGAGAACGCTGGCAGCCAGAGCTGGGGGGAGGAAGAGTTCCTCGATTTCGCAAAGGAGGGGGTTCAAAAGCCAAAACAAGGGTTTGACGGTCTGACAATCTAGTGTGATGGGGACCCGGAAAATCGGCACCCTGACTTGTTTTATAGATAGAGAGGCGATGCGGGGAACTGATGAGTGACGAATCTTTGCCGTTGGCCTTGCCGCTTTCGCGCTTTACAACGGACATGTGCGAGGCCACCAACCTGTATCGCGAGTTGCAGAAGCCGCTACTGCGCTATCTGGTGTGCCTGGGGCTTTCGAGGGATGAAGCGCAAGACGTGGTGCAGGACGCGTTCTTGAGTTTGCAGCGGCATTTGGCGGCGCATGGGTCGAAAGAGAGCATACGAAGCTGGCTGTACCGAGTGGCACACAACCAGGCAAGGAATCGGCAAAAGAGCTACGGGCGGCGTTTTGCAGCGCCGCTGGATGCGGGAGTTGAGTCCATTGCGGACCAAGAGACGCCGGAACGAGCCGTTCTGAAAAAAGAGAAATTCGAGCGGCTGGGCAAAGCGATTCGGTTGCTGACGGAGAGCGAACGCGAGTGTCTGTTCCTGCGGGCCGGAGGATTGCGTTATCGGGAGATTGGCGAAGTGATGGGAATTGCGACGTCAACTGTGGGTGATACCGTGGAGCGCGCGATCAGGAAATTAGCGGAGCAGTGCAATGTGTGATTATTCGGGAAGACTGGTGGCGTGGCTAGACCGCGAGATGCAGGCGGACGAAGCGTCGGAAATCGAACGGCATGTTGCGGGGTGCGCGGAATGCCGGAATTGCGCGGCGGACTTGGACAGAATGAGTGGCGTGTTCGAAGACTACTGCGAGGCTTTGGTGGTGCTAACGAAAGAGGAGCGCAAGGCAATTCGCGTGGTCCCGATCTTCTGGGCGGCGGCGGCGATTGTGCTGGCAGTGATGTTTGCATATTCGCGGGGGCAAGTTGCATCGCCGATGCAGCAACCGAGCATGACAGCGGTTCGGAAGACGGATTCGCCGCTGTCTTTGACGGTGAAAGGGGCTGAAAATGTACGCGCGCCTTCCAAGGCGGACCACCACGCGGCGCGGCGAAAGGCGGCAGGTCGTACTGGCAAGGGCGCAGCGTCCCCGGGACTCTGCTCGGGGCAGGGCTGTGCGCCTCGAAAGGTGCAAGGTCAGGGTGCGAACTGGGTGGCGGAGGAACCCGCGATCCAGATTGCGATTCCCGCGGAGGCGATGTTCCCGCCGGGCGCGGTGCCGGAGGGAATGAGTTTTGTTGCGGACGTGAGCATTGGAGCGGACGGAAGGGTGGAACAACTCCGCCTGCGACCGCGACCGGCTCGATTCGAAAGGAGCACGGATCAACCATGAGAATCAAATTGGCGGTCATTGTGTTGCTGGGAGCGGCGACTGCATCGTGTGCACTCGCGCAGGAGAAAGGTGACGTGTTCTTCCGAACCGGCGGCGCCGTTGGGGCTGGTATCGGCGAAAAGATCTCACGAACTCCTGTCTTGGGAGCGCCGTACAGCGCCTTGATAACCAACGAATCCTCGCAGCTCTTAGCGGATGGAAATCGTATCACGCAGAGCAGCAGCGGGACTACGACGCGCGATTCGCAAGGACGCACCAGGCAGGACGCGCCGCTGCCCGCCATTGGCAACATGGCGGCTGCGAACGCGCCGCACTTCGTGTTCATCAATGATCCCGTGGGGCAAAAAACCTACACATTGAACTTGACGGAAAAAACGGCCCAGAGTTTCGCGATGCCGCGGGCCGGCAGTGGCACGGGAGTGGGAATTGGCACTGGTGGATCTGCGGAAGCGAGTACGTTTTTCCTCAAGCTAAAGCAGGAGGCGGAGGCCAGTGCATCAGGGCAAACGCCGGAAATTGCGACGCAAAAAAGCTTGATCATGATGGACAAGACCAAGGCGGAGACCTTCGGGGAAGCCACAGAGGTGAATACGGAGGATTTGGGTACGCAGACAATGGAGGGCGTGCTCGTCACGGGGACACGGACGACGAAGACGATTGCGGCGGGACAAATTGGAAATGAAAAGCCGATCAGTATCGTGATCGAAGTCTGGACTTCGCCAGAGCTGAAGACGGTAGTGATGAGCAAGCGAAGCGATCCGCGGATGGGCGAGCAGACGTTTCGACTGACGAATATCGTGCGGGCGGAGCCGGATGCTTCGTTGTTCACGGTGCCGGCGGATTTTAAGGTGATTGATGGGCAGCAGACGGTGATCTACCGGATGAAACAGTAGGGACGACGGTACCAGCGGAGAATCGTTGCTGTTCTCTGTTGGCGGGTCGTTTTTTTCTAGATTGAAGTGGAGCCGGAGCGTGGGCCTTGAACGAGGCGCTCGCTCCGCTTTTGCTTCTTATCGAGCGCAGGCGGGCTTCCTGGAGCCGAGACCAGACCTCGGGACGGGTTTGCCGATCCATCTCTGCTGCCGTGCGTCTGGCTTGGTCCAAGGCGCATCTGTTCTCTGGTTTGCTGCAGTGTGCCGAGCGGTGATGGTAGTATCACTCCCGTCTACGGTCGCGGTTGCCATGGCGCGGATCGCTACGGCTGCTCGCTCCATCGAAGATAGCTTGCTGAAAGGATTGTCATCCCTGCGAACAAGTAGCGAATTCGAGCATATGCTGATCGACCACCTCTGTCTTAGTGCCAGCCTGGACGCAGAGCTTGCGCGAATGCGTAAGCGGAAAAAGGAGCCGGATTTGGAACTCAAGCGCAACGGATTCGATAGCGCATGCGCGCGGCGTCATGAACGGCGGTTGGAGGGCGGGAAAAAGAATTGCGCGTTATCACAGGCAAGCTCCTCGAACCCGCACCGGGATCGTTGCGCGCACAACTGGAACAGGTGAGGGAATTTGCGGTGTCGCGACTGCCGAAAAGTCGAGAGCTACTCGCGCGCCCCGAAAATATCCAGGAGGCGCATGAGGCGCTTGCCCAGCGCATTGGCCAACTGACCCTACAAGTAGCGAACGAGAATGGAAAAAAACGTATCTTGCTTATGGCAAAGTAGATTCCTTTGGTGAAGAAGACCTGGCGCATTCCGATGGTGCCGGGGGAGGGAAATGGACCGAACGTCTGCGTATTCAGTTCGGGTGCTTGGCCGCCTGGTGATCGCGCGTCACTGGAAGACAGCTTCATCCCAGGCTTAAGACCCACGGGGTTGATGCAGCATAGTGACGAATTTAACGAGGAATCCAATGAGCACAAAAGATGTGTTCACCCAAGAAGTGAGAAAGGCCTTGTCCATGCGTGCAGTCAACCAGCTTATTGCTGATGTCGCGGCCGGGCGCTTAACGAAAAACGAGAAGCTGACGGAAGTGATTGCAGGCTGCATTCGGCATACAGACCAGGGAGACCTGCAGGCTTTGAAGCAAATCCTGGACCAGGAGGTGCTCGGGGAACCCACCACGGCATCGGTCGAGTCCGAATCAGAAGATGTCGCGAAGTTGCGCCACATGGCCTCGGAGTTCGCTGAAGGCTTTAACACCGGGGACGTGGAACGCATCATGCGTTTCTACGGAGACTCTTACGTGGACATCAATCTTCGTAACCCAGTGCAATCATGGCAGGAGCGCCGGGAATATTATGCTGAAGTGATCCGGAGTGGCGGTTTTCGCGTGCAGGTGCAACCTGAAGAAATCCTCATCCGAGGAGATTTTGCATTTATTCGTGGCACGATCGAACTCACGCCTGGTCCAGAGCTCGGCGACTCCGCACGCAAAGAGCTTCGGTACGTCGAAATCGCCCAACGGCAACACGGTGGTTCTTGGCAGGTCATGTGGGGCATGGACGGCCCCGTCCAAGAATACACGCCGTCTCCGAAGTAAAGAAAGTGCTCAACAGCGCGGCGATAGAGCGATCCGCCAATCACAGCACACTGGCGCGAGCCGGCCACTGCGTGCAAATAGAGCCGAGATTCAACTGTGCGCACGGCTCTTTGCTGCAGGTCTGCGACGCTGGCCAGAAGGCTTCGTGCTCTATCGGAGGCGCGATTCCTCTGAAGGGGATGAGGGAGCATGACGCTCTGGCGCGCTTCCGAGAAAGCATAAGACTACTCAGAAGTTAGCCTCGTCGCCGAATCTTTCATTTGCTGATAATCTATGCGACTTTGACAGGCAATCCGGGTCGTCCGGGCGAGGAGTATGACAGTCTCCACTATGGATCTGGACGGCACGAGTGCCGCGCGAAGGCGAGTGGTGTGGTCGAGTGTGCTGGGCTCTACAGTCGAATGGTACGACTTTCTCGTCTACGGAACGGCTGCTGCGTTCCTGTTTAACAAACTGTTCTTCCCAAGCTTCAGCCCGGCGCTCGGCACCATCGCTGCTTTCGGTTCGTACGGGGTTGGCTTCATAGCGCGTCCGCTGGGCGGCGCCATTTTCGGCCATTTCGGCGACCGCATAGGCCGCAAGGCGATGCTAACGATGACAATCCTCATCATGGGCTTCGGTACATTCCTTATTGGTTGCCTCCCGACTTATGACCAGATCGGGATTGCCGCACCACTTCTTCTCATAACACTGCGGGTTCTTCAGGGCGTCGGTATTGGAGGAGAGTGGGGAGGAGCCGTGCTCATGGTGATCGAGAACGTTCCGAACGAACGACGCGGCTACTATGGAAGTCTGGTGCAGCTCGGGTACCCGATTGGTGTAATTTGTTCGACGGGTGTTTTCGCCGTCGCATCGAGATTGCCCGAGGCGCAGTTCCTAACCTGGGGTTGGCGCGTGCCATTCCTTCTCAGCGCAATACTCGTTGGAATCGGTCTGTTCATCCGGCTGCGTCTCGAAGAAACGCCAGTATTCCGTCAGGTCCAGGCGCGGCACGACGTCGCGAAGATACCACTGCTGGAGATCTTGGCAAAGCATCGCCGCACGTTTCTGACGGCTGTTGGGCTCAAGGTCTCGGAGATTGCCTATGTCAGCGTTGCAACAATCTTTTCCATTACCTACGTCACAGGACACTTAGGAATGTCTCGCAGCGCCATTCTGAATGGTATCCTTTTGGCCGCCGTCATCGAGCTGTTCACAATTCCAGCGTTTGGCTGGCTGTCGGACCGTTACGGGCGCAGGCCGTTGTTCGTGGTGGGCTGTATATTTTCGATTCTATTCGCTTTCCCAATGTTCTGGCTCTTCCGAACCCGCAATGCCGCGGTCATCGCCTTTACGGTCGCCGCGGCGGTCAGTTTCGGGCAGGGCATCATGTTTGGGCCGGAGGCAACCTGGGTCGCAGAGCTCTTCGCCGCTCGCTTACGTTACAGCGGTGCGTCACTTGGATTCCAGATCGGCGCGGCCCTGAGCGGCGGATTGACACCGGTGATTGCGTCAGCCCTCCTGCTGTGGACGGGTGCGACTTGGCCGATCTCACTCTACCTAATGGTGGTCGCTGTGGTGACACTTACCGCAACGTTTGCGGCCCCTGAAACCTCACGCCAACCCCTAGCTTGAGTGGATCGTTATGCAAGAGGCAGACTCCTCGCACCAGGGGCATTGCTATGCCGCGTCAGACGTACGGCCAACAGCCGTACATTTCTATTAATTCGTCCGCCTAGTCGCCGTACACTTGGTTGCTGGGGGACAGGCATGGCAGGTATCCGACGTCAGCACCACCCGCGAAAGGAACAGCGCTTGGAAGCCGGGGTCACTACTGAGCAGAAACGCCTTATCGAGTGCGCAGCGACATTGCGCGGCACAACCATAACCGAGTTCGTAGTTAGAAGCGCTCAGGAAGCGGCGATGAATACGATCGAGGACTTCGAAGGTTTGCATCTGCGGGATGAGGCCCGCGACGTCTTTGTAAATGCGGTTTTGAATCCACCCGCACCGAACGATGCTGCTTGTCGAGCTGCAGAACGCTGCAAGAAGCAGATGTGGCTCTAATTGGCCAAGAAGCAAGAAGAACCTCGCTTCACCATTAAGCCGCTCGGAGAAAAACACCACCGGGCGGCTTTTTCATGTGGCGTGGAAGCACTTGATTCCTACCTCCACAAGCGTGCCGGTCAAGACGCGAGAAAGCACGCGCCGCCACCGTTCGTCGCTACCACCGACGGCCAGACCATTGCTGGCCACTATACGCTTTCCCAATTCGCCATAGGGCTAGACGCAATTCCCGAAGAGGTTGCGAAAAGGCTGCCGAAATATCCGATGGTAGCTGCCACGCTTCTTGGCCGTCTGGCAGTGAGTACCGAATTTCGCGGGCAGGGCCTCGGAGAGATCTTGCTCATGGATGCCCTCCACCACAGCCTTGATTCGAGCAAGCAGATGGCATCGGCTGGTGTTATCTTAGATGCAAAGGGTGAGTTCCTGGCTGGATTCTACAGGAGATACGGATTTGTTGAAGTGCCCAAAATTGAGGAACGACTCTTCCTGCCTATGGGGACCGTCGAGCAATTGTTTCGGAAGGGCAGATAGCGGGCGTGGCATCGCCTAAGAACTGACAACGCATGCGCCTCTATTCCGGCACCACAAAATCCCTTATCGAAGACTCAACCTACAACCGCATTGCTACGAAACTAAGAGACGCCTTCTTCCTTGAATTTCGGTACCAGCCAGCAGTCGCCGAGGTAAATTCCTGGAACAATTCCCTCCGCGCCGTCTCACAAGTTTTTCAAACAGCAAGCTTGCTCGATCATGGCGTTTTGCTGGAACTTCAACTCCCGCTCACCTCCAAGCGGCTTGACTGCCTTGTGACCGGGTACGACCGCAAAAAAGCGGCTAACGCAGTCATTATCGAGTTAAAGCAGTGGAGCGGATGCAAAGGCGCATCTGGAAGGAACGAAGTTGCCACTTTCGTCGGCGGCAATATCCGGGATGTGCTTCATCCTTCGGTCCAAGTAGGGCAGTACATGACGTACCTTACCGACTGCCATACTGCCTTTCAGGGCCAGGACGGAATCAGGGCGCATGCGTGTTCTTATCTGCACAACTACAGCGCGATAAAGGACGATCCTCTTTTCTTACCGCAGTTTGCGGAGCAGATTAGGCGGTCTCCGGTCTTCACTGCCGATCACGTGCCGCATCTCACGGCGTTTCTAGACGAACGAATTCATGGTGCCGACGGCGGCGAAGTTTCGGCGAAAGTAGAGCAGAGCAAGTACTGCCCCAGCAAGAAATTGCTCGACCATGTCGCCAAACTGATCAAGGGCAAGCCGGAATACGTGCTACTCGACGAGCAGCTAGTGGTTTATGACAAGGTTGTGGAAGCTGCGAAGGATGGTGTCAAAGGAAGAAAAAAGGCTGCCATTATCGTGCGAGGCGGCCCTGGCACAGGGAAATCGGTCATTGCCATGAACTTGCTCGGTGATCTCTCAGGGATGGGCCTAAACACGCACTACGTCACGGGTTCTCGTGCATTCACTTCCACTATTCGGGAAATCGTGGGCGCCCGTGGCGCTGCGCAAGTGCGCTACTTCAACAGCTATATGGGCGCGGACGCGAATGTGATTGATGTCATGATCGCCGACGAGGCTCACCGACTTCGAGAGACTAGCAACAACCGATTTACGCCAAGGGTAAAGCAGAGCAAACTCTCACAGATCCACGAGTTGCTAAAGGCAAGTCGCACTTCTGTGTTTTTCATTGATGACAACCAGATCGTAAGACCGGGGGAGATCGGCTCCACCGGCTACATTAAGACTGAGGCTGAGAAACTCCACTGCGACGTTTGTGAATTTGAATTGGAAGCCCAGTTCCGCTGCGCTGGCTCAGATGCGTTCGTCAGTTGGGTGAACAACACCCTCGGAATTCAGCGTACACCACATGTGATGTGGAATCAGGCCGACGAGTTCGACTTCAGAATCATGCCCACTCCCCAAGCCCTGGAGGACACAATCAGGAAAAGACAGGAAGAAAAATCCACAGCGCGTCTGGCAGCAGGCTTTTGCTGGCCGTGGTCTAAGCCCCGGTCTAACGGGACACTCGTGGATGACGTAGTCATCGGCGCTTACGTCCGACCATGGAACGCAAAATCCGACTCGGGCAGCCTCGCGCCTGGCATCCCGAAAGAGAGCCTCTGGGCGTACGACTCAGGTGGCGTGAATCAAATTGGTTGTGTTTACACGGCGCAGGGATTCGAATTCGATTATGTGGGCGTCATCTTCGGGCCTGATTTAGTCTACGTACCCGAGGCTGCGGATTGGAAGGGAGACAAGACCAAGTCCTTTGACACTGTCGTGAAGAGGTCTGGCGACCGATTCACGCAAATGGTAAAAAACACTTACCGCGTTCTTCTGACGCGCGGCATGAAAGGCTGCTACGTCCACTTCATGGATAAGAACACAGAGAACTTGTTTCGAAGTCGCGTGGAACACACTGGAAAAGTGTAATGAATCAGGGCACGGCCCCTGTGCCGGGTCAAAATACATGGTCGCCCCGCTCCCATTCGTGCGCCCGACAATGACGTGCGTTTGCTCCGAAACAGATGATCAGGCCCTACACTTGTACAAACACCGGGGGCCGACGCCGGCAAGACCATTCGGATCGTGGCCGAATGCCTGATTCGAAGCATTGTCCTAGAAAAGAAGCTTTAGGCCGAGTTGTATCACTGCGGGGCAAAAGCGGCTGTCGACTTCCCAACCTACGAGCTACCCATATCGCCGACAGAGCCGAAAAGATTGACTCGGTTGCAAAGGTTGAAGGCATCTGCGCGGAACTGCATTGTCAATCGTTCGTATACCTTAGTGTCTTTTGATAAAGTTTTCCGCCAAAATAGGAGTTTCGCGACAGAAACTAGCTACAGCGTTTCATTGAACTACTGCTTCTCCGCAGTTTGCATCTTTGCTGACGGCAAGTCCGCCGGCGGACCCACGTTCGGTGGAGATGAGCCGGTCAGTGAGTTGAGGAATGCCTTGAGGTCAGCCCGCTCGTCGAAGGTCAGAAAATCGAGGGCGTGGATCTCCTTATCAAGATGCGGATTGGATGTGCCACCCCCGACGTAATGGTCCACAACGTCTTTGAGTGTAGGCTGGCTGCCGTCGTGCATGTACGGCGCCGTTTCCGCGATGTTGCGGAGTGTCGGGGTTTTGAATGCGCCCATATCCGCTGCATTTTTTGTCTGAGCGTACCTTCCGGCGTCAGCAAAATTTCCCCGGGTATCGGCGCCGACCCCGATGTTGTGGAATTTGTTATCTGTGAAGAGTGCATACTTGCTTCCGATCACGTGGCACACGCTGCAGTTGCCCTTCTTTTGGTTGAGGAATAATTTCAAGCCGCGTTGCGCCGCCGGCGATATTGCCTTCTTGTCGCCACCGTAATAGAAGCGGTCAAAAGGAGAATTCCCGATTACCACCGTCCGTTCGAACGAAGCAATAGACTTAGTGACCAGATCGAGCGTGATCTGCTCCGTGCCCCAGGCCTTCGCAAACAGCTGTCGGTACTTTGTGTCGGATTGTAGATACTTCACGACGCCCTCGGGCGTGTTCCCCATCTCGACTCGATTCGTCATCGGCCCTTCCACTTGCTTTTCCAGGTTGGGCGAGCGCCCATCCCAGAATTGCAGCGAGTTGTACACCGCATTGACCACCGTTGGGGCTTTGCGGGTACCGAGCTGTCCGCCTACGCCATTGGACAGCGCTTTGCCATCGCGGAAGCCGAGATTTGGTGCATGGCACGTGGCGCAGGAAACTGTTCCATCAACAGAGAGCCCCGGGTCGTAGTACAACCGGCGGCCAAGAGCGATCGTATCTTCCGTGGGAGGATTGTCCGGCGGAATTGGGACGGGAGGCAGGCCAAGGGGCGCTTTGATTTTGACGGGCTTTCCGAGCGGCATTAGCACAGCGGCGCCTGTGTGATTCTCACGTTCAGGTGCTGCGTTAATGGTGGGGCCATGCACGGTTGTCGCGAAAACGATCGCCACAGTCGCTAAGGGAGAGAGACAAACGAGTTTTAGGAGCACTTTCATGCTTATTCTCCGGGATGCCGAGCGGGAAGGCCCCTGACAGGAGCGAGAATCGCTTACCGTATCGCCGCTCACAATGGTACCGGGAGGACCGCCGGCCTAGTACGAAAGTACTGTGGTCGAAGCAGAAGAAATGCCATTCAGAAAAATTCGGAGTAAAGAAATGTGGCCTACCAGATACCGTCGCAGCTCGAACATCTGGCCCATCTTCCGCACAGCTTTCGCTGCAGGTCTTTAACTCTCCCAAACCGTTATCTGCAAGGGCTTTGAGTTCGGAGTCCGACGGTTCAAGGTGCTCAGGTACGATATCTCGATATGTAATCTGGTGAATGAACGGCTCGCCGCGGTGTTCGCAGGAAAGTGAAGGAAGCGAATGGCGTGACACAATTCGGCATAATTCGAAAGGCGGCACTATGTGTTATGCCGATGTCGGCATAAGGCCTAGTGATTGTTCGCAATTCCCGTCAGTTGTTGTTTTCGATCCCCACTGCCCAGTCCGCATTCTCACTCCCTCATTGCGCGGCTTCGACTGTGAGTCTCAGCCCAATAGCCTTGGTGACGGCGACTAGCGTGGAGAGCCGAGGGTTGCCGTGACTCGATAATGCTCGGTACAGACTCTCGCGTTCAATGCCGGCTGCTTTGGCGACTTTAGCGATGCCCTGAGCTTGGGCGAGGTGGCGCAGGGCAATGAGCAGAACCCGGGGCCCGTCGTCGTCTTGCAATACAGCTTTGAGGTACTCGGGTGCAAAATCCGGGTCCTTCCGGAGCCGCCGAATAATGGCCTCGTCATGCGAGATGCTGGCTTTGTGTTTCATGAGGTTCCGGTCCTTTCTTTGTAGTCTTTGAGGTATTCCAACGCCCGCTCAATGTCTGCGGACTGTTTTCGTTTGTCGCCGCCGCAGAGAAGCAGTACGCATTCCCTGCCGATCATCGCATAATAGGCGCGATAGCCTGGTCCTCAATCGCTCCGTAGCTCGAATAAACCCTGACGCAGCGACTTGCGGTCGCCAAAATTCCGGCGGCCAGTCGGTTGATTCGGGTCGCAATCTTCGCCTTTGCGCGGGCATCCGCCAGTTGCGTCAACCATTCGTCGAAGACATCTTTTCCGGCGCGGTTGACGTAGTGACGAATCTCAATCACGATCTCAATTGTAACTTATACATCACAGAATGGGAAATCGGGTTTTAGTGACTAATTCACTCGGCTTCTATCGCTTTTTCAGTTTCTCGGCTCGCTTTTGAGGGAAGGCAATCTCTCGAAATTCAATGCAAATAGTCGCTCCCGGAAGCGAACAGAATTTCGTATCGGAAAAGTCCTTCTTGCGTGCCGCAACGAGAAGCGAAAACCGCCATTATGAACAATGATGACTGCGCCTAGACTCATCATTGCAGCTGTTGCCACCTTCAGTTTCATATCAAAGTACGAGAATAACCCGCACAGATTCTCAAGAGTCGCTGACCGGACTGTGCTGGATCTTACCCTGCAGCAGAGGTCTCCGGGATGAAAGACCCGAATCCACCAACGCTGCTACGTCTCAGACCAACTGTTGCCAAGGCCCGGTACCATGAGGCTTTAAATCTCGAAGGTTTGGATACAGTTATTCTCGATGGCGCGTCCGTGTCTCGACTCGCCCTTGCGAAAATCTCAATGCCCGCTTCTTGCCATCGCAAAAGTACGTGGGAAAGATCCTCGAGAGGGTGAGCTTTTTCTGTCTGCACGAGCGTCAACCGCTTTATCTTCTTGTCAGCAAGGAACCGCGCCGAAGGAAAATCCTGAGGAAACACCATCCATCGATTATCGAACATATCGTCCCGGATCGGATTGGTTCCCCGCAACCGCAAAGCATCCAGAATGAAGACCGGTGGGGCATCGGAGGCGAGGGTGAGTTTCTGCAAGAACGCAGTCCCAACGCAAATCTCTCTTACAAGAGAACTCATGTCGAGCACAACAATCGATTTGTGCGATACATTGGCAGGAGGCAAGAAGTTGAGCTGCAAGCCCACGGGTCCAGGGGAAGCATTTATGATAGGCACCGGGCGATACCCGCGCTTTGCCAATACCAGGGCTAGCCTGATTGACTCAGCACCTGGAAGATCGATTACGACTGCGCTCTCTGGACTCGCCTTATGCTCGTGCCAAATCGGCGCGGGCGCATCGACGCTAGCTTCAGCGCCACCATCCGCGCACTCGATTTGAGCAAATAGCGCAGGAGAGACCCACGGCGACCAGGTCGAATCATTCGGAGCCCAAGTCTCAAACAGTTCTTTTCCGGTCATTTTCTCGATGATCCTTTCGGCGTATTAATACTGCAATATCTTGTGCATCACGGTCGACCATTGGTTTCGCCGCGATCCGCCCGTAAGCTCCCACCGCGCGGCCATCCAGGGTGAAGATCCCCAGACAGGCGTAGCGGATGCCGTCGTAGGTCTCGAGTGGCAGCATGTCAAACCGCCGTTGCGCAATCCAAGCGTGCGGATGACGCTTAACGTCTTTGATAATTTCCTTGTACGCGCGTTGTTCGGTAACTCCGACAATGGCGATGTTTTCGCCGACTCGGCCGAAAACCGGTTTGAAAACCCAGTGCTGGGAGCCAGGCGATATGTCGCTGGGGAAGGTTGTCTCCGGTAGCAACGATTGCCAAGTAGGAAGGGGCGTTGTCAATTCCTTCCAGACGAGCGGGAAGCGCTTGCTCTGAATTAGGATCGCAGGACCTGGATTGCTCATGGCAGTCTTGCCACCACAGAACCACGGCTCCCACGAGGGTGCTGGACGCAGATTCGGAAGCCATTCAGCGGGAAAGAAACGCACCAAAAGAGCCGGTTTCACCGTGGCGAACGAACTGGCGATCCGTGCATAACCCTCCTCCCATTGCAAGTGATTAGGGCTCAGAACGATTGCTTGCATGCCCCTTTGCTGAAGCCCCTTCGCGAGGTATTGCATCACCTGTCGGTCATCGCAGTGCGCCGTCGCGTGCACGAGGCCTATCGCTGCACCCTCGCCCACAGCCGCCACAATGGCCTCGTTGTACGCCTTCGCGGGGTTCGGCGGAATGGAATAGCCTGGGTAATACTCAGCCATCAGCTCCACAAAACCAGACGCTTCGATGAACCCTCCAGGAACATCGGCATTTACTTCCGAAATGCGCCAACCTTCGGGAGTGAAGTGAAAATCAAACCGCATGACCCGCGCTGCGCCGGTTGCAGTTTTCTCGGGTGCACACTTTCGAAGTACCCGGCAAATGCCTGCCGGCAAACCAAGCATCATATGCAGATCGGGCCTGCACAGAAGCTCTCGTTCTGCCGCGAGGACCTCCCGGGTCAATTTCTCGGCATAACCTGCAAGGGAGCCCCATTCTTCCTGTTCAAGGATGAGCGGAAAATCCGCGACTGCAGAGTGGTCTTCTGATTGAATGTCCCACTTACAGCAGTCGAACATGAGCCGCATTCGAACGGATTCCCAATCGTCTGGCCGCAGGCGGACTCCCACAGACCAGGGTAATTTCACGAGTGAACACCTCGGCTCACGACCCAAACAAGCGAAATGCCGACATAAACTGCTGAAATGACCAATGACGGACTTGTCGTTGCGGAAAGATGAACCGACGCCTTGCGGAAAAGTACTTCGACGCCGACCGCGACCGCCGCAAGCAGCATCGCCGGCCATGAAGATATGACAAAGTCTTTGAGAGTCGCAGAAGCGGAAACCCAGTCACCCGCCACGGACCAGCCGCTTAGAAGGCCGATGCCAAGAAGGAAACCTCCCAACCGGATCCCAGCGCGCTCATCGCGATCGACTGTAATTGCATCGGAAATAGAGGTAAGAAGATCCATCCCAAGCCAGAGTCCAATGAATAGCGCTGAAGAGAGAGCGGCCGAGAATAGAACTGCCTCTACTCCCGGCCCGTTCCCGACGTTCGCTCCTGCGAAGGAACAGGACGCACCGGTCAGCGCGCCAGTGATAGCCCAAGATGCAGCCCGATTCCCCCTTTCGAGAACATCATCTCTGGCACTGAGGCCCAAAAACGGAAAGATGAGAGTCGCTCCCCCTAGCCAGCCTGCGCCGACGAGAAGATAGAAACTGATGTAGAGACGGTCATTGCGAACAGTCGTTGCGGCTAGCTTTGTCAAGGCGATTAAGATCAACGCAAGACAAACTAGCGGAGCCGTTAGCAGAACCAGCCTTTTTGAAACTGGAGCACGGAGACGGTTGACCGAGGCTATATCGCCATACCAGGTCCACCAACCTTTGCGGGACAAGAAGACAGATGCGATAAATGCGAAGATTTCCAAATCTGGCAACTCGGAGTTTTTCCTCCCTAAATCGGATGATACATTTCCTGTGCGTGAACTCAATACTGAATTGTTGAATTTTGCAAAACGTGCCTGCGCCAACTGCACTAGAACGCGGGTCGATATTACTCGGACATCATTGCGTACCGACTACGAACGGGCCCTGACCATGAAGAGTCCCAATCTCAACACACTGAAAAGAAAATTCGCTGAAACAAAAGTCAAGGGTTGCTCAAGTGAAGGGCTTGTCCGGGCTGTGACGAGGACAACTGTCGGATTGTCCAGCCCAAAGCTAGGTTGACCAAGCGTGCGACCTGCCCGGTTCCCGAGAAGTCTCAAGCAACTCCGGGAGTTCCGCGCAGCGTCCTACTCGTAACGCAAGGCCACCATGGGATCGATGCTGAGGGCACGGCGCGCAGGCAGGAAACTCGCCAGCAATGCGATGACTCCCAGCCCGCCCACCGTTGCGAGCAACACTACGGGATCGGTTGGTTTGAGCCCGAAGAGCATCGCTCTCGCCGTCTGAGCGAGGGCCACACTTAGGACGGCGCCCACAACCAATCCTGATGCCAGTAACAAGGCTGCGTCGCGGAGAACCAGGAAGAGCACGTCCCGCCGCTGTGCTCCGAGCGCCATGCGGATCCCGATTTCATTCGTGCGTCGCGCCACAAGATAGGACATCACACCGTAAAGACCAAGGGCCGCCATCAGCGTGGCGAGGAGGCCAAAGAAGCCGGAAAGCCTGGCCATCAGACGCTCGCGCATCAGGCCTTCCAGGACAGTGGTTTCAAAAGGATGAAAGCCAATCGTGATCAGCGGGCTGACCTGCGCGACAAGGTTTCTGACATCGGAGACGGTTTCGCTAATCGGAGCGGTCGAACGAATCACGACTTCAGCCGAGGGATCAGGCTGAGCATCTTGAGCCGCACAGATAAACGCAATTGGGCTAAATTCCTCGCGCAAGGTGGAATATTTGGTATCCACAACCACACCCACGATCTCGAATGATTGTTCCGGCTCGGTTGGAGTGGCCTCGCGACGAAATGTCCTACCCACAGGGTTCGACCCGAGCCCGAGGTTGCGGACGAAAGATCGATTCACAATGGCGACCTTTCGGGACGAGGCCGTATCTGCATCATTGAAATCCCTGCCAGCAAGCAGAGCAATGCCCATCGCTTTGAAGTAACCGTCGCTGATCGAATTAAACCGCGACTCCAACCCGTTCGTGCGATTGCTTCCTTCGATCCAAACGGCATTGCTTGAGCTGCTGCCGCTGAGGGGAAGAATCTCGACTTCACCCGCAGAGACGACGCTGGGAAGCGCGCGGACCCTTTCCAGTAGATCGCGCTTGAAGGCAGCGCGCCCCGCATAGGGAACATTCAGACGGCGAAAGAGATCGAGATCGGTGACGAGAACTCCCTGTTGCAGGAACCCTGTGTCAATGGTGAGAAGGTTCCGCAGACTGCCGGCGAAGAGCAGAGCTCCGAACACTAGGACGAATGACAGGGCAACTTGAGATACAACCAGTAGCTGGCGCAGTCCAAATTGTCCGCGATCTGAGGCGACCGTGCGGCTGTTCGTGCGGAACGCCTCGGAAGGAGAAATGCGGGACGCCCGGAGTCCAGGCGCCAAGCCAAACAGGAGGCAAGTAAGAGTTGCAAGTCCAAGGGTAAAGGCAAGAACGCGCCACTCAGGCCTTAGGTCAAGAAAGAGCGGGTCGCCCTCTGTACCGAGCGAAGCCACCAGGAATTGGCTCAGGTTTCTGGCAAGGAACATTCCCAGAGAGCCGCCTAACAATGCGAGCAGAACGCTTTCCGTCATTAATTGCCGTATGAGGCGGCTGCGCGGCGCGCCGAGGGCGAGCCGCACGGAAAATTCCTGCGTACGCGCAGTAGCACGCGCGAGCATGAGATTTGCCAGATTCGCGCAGGCGATCAACAGAACCAAACCAGCGGTGCCCAACAAAAGCGAAAGGGAATCGGAATACTCCTTGCGCAGCCAAGAGACACCGCTGCCGGCGGGAACAGTCGTCAGCTTAAATTTCAGGTAGTCCTTTACGTTCTCAGCGGGATAGTTCGACGGAAGCGTCGCCTGGAAGATCTGCGGTGAAATCACCGCCAACTGCGCGTTTGCCTGTTCCCGAGTCGCACCCGGCTTCAAGCGCCCCACAACGTTCAGCCACCAAACTGAGCCTTCATCGAGCCAAGTGCCTTCGCTCCAGAGAATCGCTTGTGAGCAAATGGGCACGGCAACGTCGTAGGAAGATCCGACTTCCACGCCGAAAAAACCAGGAGGCGTGACGCCGATGATTTCCGTGGGATGGTTGTTGAGCGTGAGCTTCCTGCCGATCGGTGCAGGGTCGCCGCCAAGCTCGCGCTGCCAGAACGCGTAGCTGATCACGGCGCCCGGCAGGCCGCAACCGCGGCGGTCGTCGGCAGCGGTGAAAACGCGGCCCATTAAAGGCTGGACACCAAGCACACGAAAGAAATCGCCGCTGACAAACAGCCCCTGGGCGAGCCGCACTTCGCCGCCGGGAGTAAGGCCGAAATTATTGCTGTCCCAAGCGGCCACGCCGGAGAAAATATCCTGGTTGTCGCGGAGTTTCTCCCAGATAGCGTTCGTGAGGACGGAATACCCCGTTGTCTGATGTCCCCTGATGCCCGTTTTGTCAGCGAGTTGTACCGTGACGAGCTGCGAGGGCTCTTTCACGGGAAGACTGCGCAGGCGCACCGCATCGATCAATTGAAAGATCGCTGTATTGGCTCCAATCCCCAGCGCCAGAGACAGAATCGCGACGGTCGTGAATATGGGACTTCGGCGGAGCAGCCGCACAGTGTGGTGCAAATCCTTCCACAACGTCTCCACAAAGGATTCCCAGCCGGCGGAGCGGACGACTTCCTTCGCGACTTCGAGATTCCCCTGCTCCAAACGCACGGCTCGCAGCGCCTCTTTCTGGCTCAAGCCGTCCTTCATCTTTTCGGCGGCGGCCATCTCCAAGTAGGCCCCCACTTCTTCGTCCAATTCCCGGTCCACCTGCTCCTTTCGGAAAAGGGACCGGAGCCCACGTGCAACATTTCGGAGCAAGGACATAGCACACCCCTCAGGATGTCTCTAAAATTCTGCCGATTGCCGCCACTTGCCTTCCCCATTCTCGCGTTTCGTTATTGAGTCTCTTTCGTCCCTTCTGCGTCAGGACGTAGTACTTCGCTCGCCTGTTGTTCTCGCTTGGCTTCCATTCGCCTTCGATTAACCCATCCCTCTCTAACCGTTGAGTGGCAAGAAATAATGAGTCCGCATTGAGGCGAAAAACACTTTTGCTCATCTGCTCGATTCGGACGGAAATCCCGTATCCATGGGTAGGCTCCAGCCCCAATGTTTTTAGGATGAGCATATCTAACGTGCCTTGGACGAGGTCACTTGGCTTCTCAGGCATAGAATCTCCCTACCCTCTGGCTACCAGGAGGAGAATACGCTTCTCCCTCTGGTTGTCAAGAGGAGCGACACGGTAGTCTCAAACTTTCGGAGACAATAGGTAGTGCCAACGTTATTGACTGCCGGTCCGCTGTACAGTTCATGTAACTGAAACGGGGAGTTTATGTCCACCACCACAACGACTGGCAAGAATGGCACGATAGTGGTTTCTGCCCTGCGTGCGCGCGCTAATTTCGAACCCTGGGGCAACCGCGTCATACAGAGCGGTCACAGTCACGCCTGAGCTAGACACGGAGTCCGGTATCTCAAAATTAAAGGCCGGCGTAGATTGTGACTCCTTGTCATCGCACTCTGTTGATGACGCTCTATGCCACCGGAGTACGACGCGCTGAATTGACACATCTGAAAGTCAGTGACATCGATAGCCCACGCATGGTGATTCACGTCCAGGGCGGCAAGGGACGATCGGGAATGCTACGACGGAATAACGAGGTAAAACCTCTTGCTGCCTGTCAGCCGCAAAGCCGCTCTGAGCCTACCCACAGTTGAGCCAGATCTCTGAGGTTGTGTTTGTATGTACGCGTTGCCAAGTATTCCTTCCCACCTTTTACACGCAGCCTGTACTCCCCCGTCGGTAAAGGTTGGATCTCCTCCACGGCCGAAATATTCACAACGACCGAGCGGTGGATGCGAACAAAACCGTAGGGTTTGAGCTTCTCCGCCATGGACGAGAGGGACTCGTGCACCAAATAGGGATTAGGAAGGTGTTGCAACGAAACGTAATTACCTTCGGCTTGCACTGCCAAGATGTCAGCTAAATCCAAGAGTAGGATTCTACCCTTTGCCTTGAACGCGATTCGTGGCGCCTGTCGTTTTGCTATAACCTCCAACTGCCGCAAGACTCGCATGAGGTCTGCAGCATCAACTCGGATTACCGGAAGCAGTGATGTATCTGCAGCTTCGCAGAACTCGTCCGCTGTCGATTCAAGAGTGTAATCCCGGCTACTCTTGGAGGAGCAAATCGTAGCTCCCCGCAGTGGGCTAGCCGAAACGTCCGCATTAGCGTGAGCAGCTTGTTGAACAAACATCTCACGTGCAACGGCCTTCTGATCCTGAATTTCGCGGGCGCTCATGATCGAACCCCTTGCTCTCTCGTTTCGACTTCCTGGTACCCGAAGTGAGATTGACGAGTGCACTGCTTCTAGATGTATGGTCCTGCATAACCGGAGCAGCGGATCCCTCTGACCACCTGCCCACGGGAACGACAAAGACGTCGAATGGTTGAGCGCCTTTGAATTGTTGGATTCAGCCTCACCAGGGATTTCGGCAGATCGGCACCCCACGCCTTACCTTCCAGGCCCGTAGGTTACTTCTGCCCAGTGCTCACTGCTGACGGAAAGCTGGATTGCGCGCCGAAATAACACTCAATGGATTCCAACTTTCCGTTCTTGATTCGGAGATACTCCACGTTCCGGAACGATTTACCGTCCTTGGTGTGGCAAAGATATTTCACAAAAGCATCCTCGGCGCCAGTGGTGATCCGCTCGAGGTCAAAATGTCCAATGAAATCAATCTGTGTTTCCCAGCACCGCGCTTTGAAAGTGCTCTTGCTGATGTGGTCGTCGCCGGCCGCGCTCGTAAAGGCGAAGTTATCGGCGAGCAGCCTATCCACTGGGCCCCAATTTTTCTTCTCCCAAGCTGCGTACCACTTCCGGGCAATCTCTTCGTTCGTTAAGTTCTGCCCTCCCAAAGCGCTGGCACTTGCCGCTCCCGGCAGGCTCACCGCACCAACCAGTGAGCAGACTCCCGTTGTGAGCAGATTCCTGCGTGACACTGTGATCCTTGTCACCGTTCTCCTTTTCATGATGTAGTTTGAAACGATTCGCCCGATTTGGGGGAACGGCAAATTTGGTTGCACAGATAACCTCAGTTATTACCGGCGCTGGCCACAAGAGCACTCGGACCCTAACCACACATAAGCCAGGCCGCGTCGAGGATAAGAACCGCTACGAAACCTAGAGATACAATTGTCTGGAGTCTCTTTCGGTTCATCACTTACTCTTGTGTCGGCTGAATCTCGCCGCAGTTGTTATTAAGAAGTACAGATCTGATCATTCCCCTCCTCACCATCAGTCCCTCCGCCCACTCTCGCCTCGGGACCTTGTGACAGTCGGTGCAAAGCTGACGTACAAACCGGTTGGTATGTATCAACGTCCAGACTGCTCCTTGGGAGCGATGCAATCAGCCGCGGTTGCGGCTGCCCGGCGCGCGAAGAGAAGTCAGCCAGCCCACGATATTTCTGATTCCCATATTCCACACCTTCGCATCTTGAGCATTCTTTGCCAACACTTCGTAGCCTTCGACCATCGCGATCAGAAAGCGGGCAGTCTCCTCCGGAACCACGTCGCGGCGAACTGTTCCCTGATGTTGCCCCCTCCGCAAAGCCATGGCAATGCCTTCTTGCCAAGCATGGAAGATTTTCTCCAATCGCTTTCGGAATTGTTCGTCGAGCTGAGACATCTCCTGCGCCAAATTGACCAAAGGACAACCGCCCTTTACGTCTCTTGGTCGAGCTGGTATCGCCTGTACAATGCCGATCAAAGCATCGATAGGGTCCTTGTCCTTAATCTGTTGCAGAGGAAGCAACCACCCGTCACGGGGGAGTTTTGCGACGATCTCTTCGACAATGGCATATCCCAGAGCTTGCTTGTTTTCGAAATGGTAGTAGAGCGCTCCCTTGGTGACGTTGGTGGCGGCCAGAATTGTATCTATCCCGGCACTCTGGAAGCCCACTTTGTAAACCTCTCGAAAAGCAGCCTGCAGCAAGCGCTCCCGCGTGCGCTCAGAATCGCGCAGCCTAGTCGCCCTACGTTTCGGATTCTTGCGTGCTGCCAACATACAAACCAGTGTGTATCTTAAATCATCTGAAAAATCAATCACAATCGAGCGGCCTGACTTTTGGCTGCTGACGTTCTCGAATTTCATAACCTCTCGCCAGTGTGTATGAAAAGTTGGAGAAACAGGCGCTTTAGCCGTTTTGGGATCGTCCCAGGAAGTTGTTAACCCGCCACTCGTTTTCGAACTCTGAAGTGTTGGGCTTGTTGTGTCACGTAATCGTTGTGAACGTGGAATACCACATGCTTCCTCAGTTCTCACTCACCAGGAATTTGTGAAGTTGTGAGCCAATTCTGCTCTCAATTGCACACTAACTGCCAGAGCGCCGAGCGGTACCTGACATAAATCGCCAGTCATCTCGGCACGAAGACTTTGCTCGGACCAAAAAGGAGAAGATATGAGCGCACTAAGACGTTTGCGGAATTTCTGGATGCCGTGGGTTGCGATGATTGTTCTGGGTTGCTTCAGTGATGCGGTCGCTCAAACGAGCTACAAAATTGCCGATTTGGGCATCAACAACAGCAAAGACAATTTTAGTATGGCCATGGGCCTCAACAATCAAGGCTGGGCGGAGAACATGGATGGGACCGTGAACCCTCCCGAGAATAATCTGTTTACGTCAGTTTCAAGGGGCCGCGCGGTGATCAGCATCTACGGATTCAACATCGACCTGGGCACGCTCGGAAAAACCGGCGCCAACAGTTGGATCAACTGGGGCGGGATCAACGACCGCGGGGAAGCTGTCGGGATGTCCGAAACAGCTGAGCCTGATCCGAACGGCGAAGACATTTGCGGCTTCGGCACATTTCTTACGTGCGTTCCGTTTCTTTGGCGAGACGGCCACATGAGCGCTCTCCCGACGGTGGGCGGCAATAACGGGCAAGCCAGCGCCATCAACAACCGCGGAGAAGTGGTAGGATTTGCGGAAACGGCTGACGCTGACCCGACATGCCCGCCTGCCCCTGCTGAAGTGCCGGTATTGTGGGACAAGGGCCAAGCCCACGCCCTTCCTTTGGTAGGTACCGATCCAGACGGTTTCGCATTCGGGATCAACGATCGAGGCCAGGCCGCAGGCTACTCGGGAAACTGTAGCTTCGCGACGCACGCTGTAGTCTGGAAAAACAACACTGCCGTCGTGCTTCAGGACCTCGGGGGTACAAAATCCAATGTCGCCTACGTCATTAACAACCGGGGCCAAATTGCCGGGAAGGTCCGCAGCGCCGATGGCACAACCTACGTAGCCGCTCTTTGGCAGCCGGACGGCACTCTCACCAACCTCGGCATTCTGCCGGGAGATTTTGCCGCCTTCGCCACCGGCATCAACGACCGGGGCCAAGTGGTTGGAAACAACTTTGATTCCAACTTCAACTGGTCGCACGGCTTCATCTGGCAGAACGGTGTGATGACCGACCTTAACACGCTAATTCCCGCGGATTCCAACCTCTTCATCATCTCGGCTAGCAATGTCAATGAGCGCGGGCAAATCTCGGGTATGGCCTCGGTGGTCTCCGGGCCCCATACGGGCGAAATCCACGCCTATCTTCTAACCCCTGCAGACGAAAGAATAGGCACCTCGATGGCAGATTTCGCACGTACACATCCGCATTCCAATCTGCACGCGAATGCTTGCAACCACTTTTTGCAAAGATTCGGACCCGACCGATCCGAGCGATAAAGTCATTTTCGAGAACCCTCTGATCTACTCGGCAGCCTTGCTTCGTGTTCCAGGCATGAATTAGGGCTCACGGGTATGGGGACGGTACGTGCCCCGCTCCGGGTGGGCTGAGCAAAAAACTTCACGCGGAAGCTGCTGCGGAAAAACAGCAATCCATCACACCTGTCAACCAGAGTTTCGACGAGCGAAAAATTGTAGTTTTGCGCTCAGACGCCTCGGACAAAACCGCGAAGCAAAACGAGTGCGATGATCACTTCCGGTTAGCTCGATCACTCGGACGGAGCCCTCTGAGGCTGTTCGCCAGTTGAGATCGGACGTAGCCTGTGGTCGACAGCGGTAACGCGCGCCATAGCGATTCGCATCCGGCGCGCGTGAGCGCCCCGAACGATCTTGCGGCGCGCGAGGGTTCGCCAATCTGAACTTGACTAGCGTAATCCCGTCGCCGTAAGCGAAGAATTCTTGGTATGGGACGCAAGGCGCAAAAGAACGATTCGTTGCCCGGTTCACTGGACATGTTAATTCTGCGGACGCTGTCGCTGCGCGACCTCCATGGATACGGCATCGTCCAGTTCATTCAACAATCGTCCGACAATGAGCTCCTCGTCGAGGAGGGCTCGCTGTACCCTGCTCTCCAGCGGCTGGAGCTAAACGGCTGGATCGAAGGTGTCTGGGGCGTGACGTCGAATAATCGGCGGGCGAGGATCTACACGATCACGGCGGCTGGTCGCAAACAGTTGGCCGTTGAAACCCGGCAGTACGCCAAACTCACGTTGGCGATCGCGCGCGTGATGGGAGCGGGGTGACGGACGTGTTACGACGGCTGAGGTATTGGATAGAAAGCGCCAAGCGCAGCGAGGCGCTGCGTGAGGAAATGGAACTTCACCTTGCGGAAAAAGCCGCGGAACTGCAAGCAGACAGTATGACGGCGGAGCGCGCCCGGTCTGAAGCGCGCCGGCGATTTGGCAACGTCGGACTGAAACACGAAGAGTCACGGGAGATTTGGGTGACACGGTTTTGGTCGGAACTTGGCCAGGATGTCCGCTACGGCTGGCGCACCATGACCGCCAACAAGGCATTCAGCGCCCTGGCGGTCTTGTCGCTGGCGCTCGGTATCGGGGCCAATACTGTGATCTACAGCTTCATGGAGTCGATTCTGTCGCGCTCGCTGCCGGTGGCCGATCCCGAGTCGCTCGTGGTCCTGAATTGGCATAGCCGGCCGCCCCAGGAAGGAAGCAGGGAATGGGTCATACACGGGTTACAAGGCTTGTTCTGGCCGGGCGACAAAGGCACCCTGGTCAGCGGGATCTTCCCATACGCCGCGTTCGAGACGCTTCGCGAGGGGAATCCGGTCTTTTCCACGCTCTTTGGATACTTCAACGGACACAACCGCAACCTGGCCGTCCGCGGGCAGGCGGCGAGCGCCAGCTCGGAGTACGTCACCGGCGACTATTTTCGCGGCCTCGAAGTGTTGCCGGCAGCGGGACGTCTGATTAACTCCGAAGACGACCGTGCAGGCGCGGCGGCGGTCGCCGTAATCAGTTTTGCGACAAGCCAAAATCGCTTTGGAGGACTGGCGAATGCGATTGGACAGTCGATTCTCGTCGATAACATTCCCTTCACGGTGATCGGCGTCACGCCGCCGGAATTCTTCGGAGTCGACCCAGCGGTGGCGCCGGACCTCTACCTTCCGTTGCACACGAATGTGCTCGTAGACGGCACCGGAGCGGCTCGCATGTATGGCGACGGAAACTTCTACGTGATCGAAATGATGGGCCGTCTGCGTCCCGGCGTCAGCATAGCCCAGGCGCAGGCAGCGCTGGCGCCTCATTTCCATCAATGGGTTGCCACCTTGGCGAAGACCGACGGGGAGCGCGCCAATATGCCCACGCTGATTCTGAATCCCGGCGCCGAAGGTCTGGGCAGCCTGCGCCGCCAGTATTCGAAGCCTCTGTACGTACTCCTGGCGATGGTGGGATTGATCCTGGCGATCACGTGCACGAACATCGCCAATCTGCTGCTGGCAAGGGCCGCCGCGCGACGCCGCGAAATGGCTGTCCGGCTCAGCCTGGGGGCGGGACGGTTCCGCGTCGTGCGGCAGTTGCTGACCGAGAGCGTGATGCTGGCGTCGCTCGGCGGAGCATTCGGGGTCTTGTTTGCGATCTGGGGCGTGCGATCGCTGACGTTGCTGCTCTCCAACGGACGGGAGAACTTTACGCTGCACGCGGAATTGAACTGGAGCGTGCTGGGCGTGACGGCGGCGCTCTCCGTGGTTTGCGGCCTGTTATTTGGCCTTGCGCCGGCGATTCAGTCGACGAGTCCGGACGTGATGCCCGCGCTGAAGAATGGCCTCGGCGGCGGACCTCGCCGCCGCGCGCAGCACGTTCTGGTGGTCGCCCAAATCGCGGTCTCTTTTCTCCTCCTGGTTGCCGCGGGTCTGTTTGTCCGGACACTCAACAAGCTGCACTCCGTACAACTGGGATACGCCCGCGAGAACATCCTTCTGTTCTCGTTGAACGCGCGCCAGGCCGGGCATCGCGACCCGGAGATGGCCACTTTTTACGCGAACCTGCGCAAGCGCTTCGAATCGATCCCCGGAGTGAGCAGCGCGACGCTTTCGCAATCCTCGATCATCAGCGCCGGCATGGCCGGGGGGGTATACAGGGGGACGATGAAGATCGGCGCGGTTACCGGCGTCACCATTGTGGGCGCAGGTGTCATGGCCGCCGGACCGCGTTTCCTCACGACGATGCAGATTCCGATCCTCGCCGGGCGTGAGATTGACGAGCGCGACCAGCCGGGCTCCCCGTCGGTTGCAGTGATCAGCGAGCGGCTGGCGCGGACTTACTTCGGGAACGAGAATCCGCTGGGCCGGCGCGTCACGTTCGTGGACGAGAAGCGCGATCTCGAAATCATCGGCGTGTCGGCTAACGTGCGGTACGGCGGGCTGAAAGAGGGGAGTTCGATGACCGTGTTCACAGCGGCCAGCCAGTTTCCTCCGGACCGGGTGACCTACGCGCTGCGGGTGGCGGGTGATCCGCTGACGTATGTCAGGAGTGTGCATGAGGTCGTGCGGGAGGCGGATTCACGCATACCCGTCACAAACGTGTTCACACCGGCTGCGGAGATCGATCGGACGATTAGCCGGGAAATCACGTTCTCGAAACTCTGCACGGGTTTCGCGGTTCTCGCTCTCCTCATCGCCTGCGTGGGACTCTACGGGACAGTATCCTACAGCGTCGCGCAGCAGGTCGGCGAGATTGGAATCCGTATGGCGCTGGGCGCGCAACGCGGCGCCGTGGTTTGGATGGTTCTGCGCCGCGTTCTACTACTGGCGGCGGTGGGACTCGCGATCAGCGTGCCTGCCGCGTTGAGCGCGTCGCAGCTGGTCAAATCGTTTCTGTTTGAGACCCAGCCCAATGATCCGGGAACCCTGGCGCTGGCCGGTGTCGTCCTTTTAAGCGCCGCAATTCTCGCTGGCTATGCGCCGGCAAGGCGAGCGTCCCGAGTTGATCCGTTGGCGGCTCTGCGGCACGAGTAAGACATGGTCCTTCGCCCTACTGAACTGGGAAGATCGGAGTGATGTGAGCCGTCTTACGTGGTCAGCCAAACCGGAACACAAAGACAGCAACTGTCGTACACCATCGCTCCGGGTCCGAGAAAGGTCTCGATTGGAGTGGCCGCTTCGACGTCGAGCGCCGGATGGCTGTGGCAAATGCGCTCGGTCAGCGCGGTTCGAATTGCTCCACTGCAGCCCAATTGAAGTCGCCGATGATGCCCTGGGGCACTTGCGGTCGCTTTTACTTCCATGTTAAGCCAACGATCAGGGAATTGACTGCCCATTTGCAAGTTGCAGCGTTCCTTGCGATGCCTCATCGACTTCCGTCGGCATGCCTTGACTATCTACAACAGTTGTTGTAGATAGTCAAGGCATGGGAAAACCAAACGATTTAGTGCAGGGGACGCTGGACCTGCTGATTCTCAAAACCATCTCGCTCGAACCGAAACACGGCTGGGCAATTGCCAAGCGCATTCAGCAAATCTCCAGCGACGTCCTGCAAGTTCAGCAGGGATCGCTCTATCCGGCTCTGCACCGGCTGGAGCAGAAAGCCTGGATCAAGGGCAAATGGGCGGAGACGGAAACAGGCAGAAAGGCCAAGTTTTATTCGTTGACGGCTGCAGGGCGCTCACAACTGGAAAAGGAAGCGGCCAATTGGAGTCGCCTTTCGGCAGCAATCAACCTGGTCGTAGAAACGACGTAGGGGCCAAGCGTTATGTTATGGGCGCAAAAATTGTTTCTCAAGTTGCAGACTTTGTTTCGCCGCGAGCGAACCGCTCAGCAACTCAACGATGAGTTGCAATTTCATTTAGAGCAGCAGATTGCGGAAAACATTGCCGCTGGCATGAACGAAAAAGAAGCACGCTACGCAGCCATGCGAATCTTCGGCAATGCCACGATTCTCAAGGAAGAGACACGCGATACTTGGGGCTGGATCACGCTGGAGCAAATCGCCCAGGATTTGCGTTACGGATTCCGCAGTCTTCGGAAAAGCCCTCTTTTCACCGTAGTCGCCGTGTTAACGCTGGCGTTCGGCATTGGCGCCAACACCGCGATCTTCAGCCTCATGGATCAGGTGCTCCTGCAGTTGCTTCCTGTGAAGCATCCTGAGCAGCTCGTGCTGGTGGCCGAGCGCGGGATCCGTTTCGGCGATAGTTGGGGCGACAACGACATCTCTTATCCGATGTATCGCGATTTTCGCGATGGCAATCAGGTCTTCTCGGGAATGTTCTGCCGCTATCCGACGAGCGTCAGTCTGGGTTACGGCGATCGCACGGAGCAAGTGACGGCGGAATTGGTTTCCGGCTCTTATTTCCCGGTGATGGGTGTGACCGCCGTGATCGGGAGAGCTCTGACGCCGGACGACGACCGCGTTCCCAGTGGCCATCCCGTAGCCATGCTTAGCTATAGTTTTTGGCAGAACCGTTTTTCCTCCGACCTGTCCATCGTCGGCAGACAAATCGTCATAAACGGATACACCTTCACGGTAATCGGAGTGTCTCAAGCCGGATTCGATGGCGTGGAACTTGGGTACAAATCCAAGGTATTCATTCCGATGATGATGCAAGCGCAAATGACGCCTCGCTCGGACCGCCTCGAGGCACGACGTCTGAGTTGGGTGACCGCGTTCGGGCGTTTGAAGCCGGGCGTCGATATCGCCCAGGCGAAGGCCTCGCTGCAACCGCTGATGGACAACATTCTGGAAGTGGAAGTCCAGGAGCCGACGCTTCAGCATTATTCAAACTATGACCGAGCGCAATTTCTGAGAAATTCTGTCGACGTGCTGCCGGGGTCACAAGGATGGTCGGGCCTGCGAGAGCAACTGCAAACGCCACTATGGGTTCTCGCCGCGTTGAGTGGAGCCGTTTTGCTGCTCGCGTGCGCTAATCTGGCAAATCTTTTGTTGGCACGCGCCACCACACGGGAACGCGAGATGGCGGTCCGGCTAGCGATTGGCGCGGGACGCCGACGCATTATTCGGCTGCTTCTGGTGGAAAGTTTGTTGCTAGCGGTAATCGGTACCGCGGTGGGATTGGGCCTGGCTTTTCTCGCCGACCGCGTTCTCTTAGCCGCCTATTTTCCAGCCGACTCCGCGGGCGACTTCCCGGTCTCTTCGATTCCAGACCTGCGCGTCCTCGTTTTTGCGCTTGGCATGATGCTTCTGACTGCGGTCGTGTTCGGTCTGGCGCCTGCGATTCAAAGCTCTCAAGCCGATATCGCTCCCACGCTGAAAGATCGAGCGGGCTCGGTAGCTGGGGGAAGGCAGGTGTTGCTGCGCAAGTTGCTGGTAAGCGGTCAGATGGCTTTGGCATTGTTGCTGCTGATCGGCGCGACTTTGTTCTTAAGAACTTTGGCGAATTTGGAAGGCTCCGGACCAGGATTCTCAACGGAACACCTGATGGCCTTCACCGTCGACCCATCGCTGAATGGCTATGCCGATGACCGCGCAAAGGATTTTTTTCGCCGGCTGACCGACGATTTACGGGGGCTGCCCGGTGTCAGGTCGGTTGGACTGAGCACCATGCCGATTCTGCAAGATTACGGCTGGAGTAATCCGGTAATCGCAGAAGGTTACTCAGCGGACCCCGGACAGGAGCAGCGACCGATCTGTGACATGATCAGTCCCAAACTGTTTACGACACTTGGGGTGCCCCTTGTTGCCGGCCGGGACTTCACTATCCTCGATACCAGGCCGGTGGCGCTTATCAATGAGACGTTCGCACGGAAGTATTTCGCCGGCCGCAATCCGGTCGGCCTGCACATCGGGATGGTCGACGACCGCTCGGCGAGGCCGGACGCCCCAAACCTGGAAGTGGTCGGCGTGGTGAAAGATTTGAAGTTCAAGAATCTGCGCGACCCTACCCCACCTCAGGCGTATTTCCCTTATTGGCAAGACGACAAGTTTCGGTTTATGACCTTTTACTTACGCACGCGTATCGATCCGCAGCAGCTAATGCAGGCGGTGCGCGAACGAGTGCGGCAGCTTGACCCCAACATTCCGGTGGTTGACTTACGCACCATCGACGAGCAGATCGGCCTGTCGCTTAAAACGGAACGGTTGGTTGCTAGCCTTTCGGGGGCATTCGGCGCCCTGGCCACGGCCCTCGCGGTAATTGGCCTCTACGGCGTGATGGCGTACATCGTCGCACGGCGCAGACGCGAGATTGGCATCCGCGTGGCTCTCGGCGCGTTGCAGGGCGACGTAATATGGATGGTCATGCGACAAGTTGTTCTTCTTAGCGGCGCCGGGCTTGCCATTGGAGCGTTGCTGGCGTTTGCGCTCGGCAGTCTGATTCGCACCCAGCTCTATGGTTTGCAGCCGCATGATCCATTCAGCTTTGTGTCCGCAGGCTTGGTGCTTTCCGCAGCGGCTGGTATGGCGGGTCTCATCCCGTCTTGGCGAGCGAGCCGCATCGACCCAATGCAATCCCTTCGCAACGAGTAAGAAACTGCACGGTTACACCCTAACGTGTCTGAACAAAACGATGGCCCAGCCCAAAGTGTCGGAAATTCTATGTCGCTCGACGCCGATTGCGGGCGAATGACGGGCAAGCGGAAGTAATGCGAATGTTGCCGACGGCGGCATTCGCAAGGATGTCCGCTCGGACGAGATTCGCCCAACAATTCGTCCCTGGCCACTCCCTCCGCTACGACCTAGGCGCGCCGCCTACGGCGTCGCAGGTCTTCGCTACGGGAATGGCAGCGCAAGACGAACCATGCTCTATTGTCTGAAACGTCGGCGGTCAAACCTTAGCCCGAAGCTATTCCACTTAACATGTAAGTAGGACATGAAAATGTCTCCTTTTTCTGCCCCATTTTCTGGGGCACCCAAAAGCGAGGGATTCTGCTTCCAAAGAGAGTGGCTGCCTTATGGGAGGGAACCCAACGGTGTAAGGGCGGAACCGGAAAGCAGAAGGCGCGAAGCTGCAGGACGCAGGAATGAGCCTGAAGCAGTGCCCAGGAAAATGAGTGGCGGAAAAAGAGTGGCCCACTGTACTCGGCAACAATGGGAATGAGGAAGCGGACCCTGTTGTCAGCGATGCGAAAAACGGATTAAAAGCTCAATTTCGGGCACGTGTCACTTGGCTAGAAAATATGAATCGCAGCTCGGTGTCGCGCAGTCAGCAGCGTATCGCATCGGGTCACTGTTTTACTTGAGCCATTCGAAGGCCAGCGAGCCCCTACCCATCACCTCGTCTACCAGTGGCTTCCCGACCTCCAATCCATTCTCGCTGTTTGCGAACATCACCACACCTGATTTCGTTTTCGGCTCTGCCATCACGAAACCCTTGAATGAACCGTTGTCTCCCCAATGCCAAAGCGCATCGGTTCCATCTTTGCGCTCAATGCCCCATCCCAATCCCCAAAATAGATTCTTCGATAACTGCTTCGGCTCGTGCTTGATGCAAATCCTGCACCCCGGATCGAGTGCGATTTCCGGCGTTTCCATCTCGCGCAGAGTCGCCGGCTTGAGCCCATTCCCATTGAGAATCGCCTCAACAAATAGCGCGTAGTCCTTGGCTGTTGTATTCAGCGTCGAAGCGGCTCCCGCTTCTATTGGCTTCCACAATTCGGTCGGCTTCCCGTCTGAGTCGTAGCCCGTAGCGGTTAGTGCATCAAAGTCTGGCCGCCACACATAACTGCTGCTGGTCATTCCCAGCGGCGTGAACACGGCTTCGGTCATATATTGGTTTAGCGATTTGCCGGTGATCTGCTCGACCACGCGCTGCAGATAGATATAGCCTTGACCCGAGTAGCTAAACCGCTCTCCCGGCGTGAAATAAATTGAGACCGAGCCGTCATCTGCTGGCCAGTTCGGGAATCCGGTTCGATGGCTCAGGACGATCCGCGCCGTAATCTTTGCAAGGCGCTCGTCACCCGCGACAAAGGGCTTCGGCAGATAGCTTGTTAGCGGAACGTCCAGCCCCAGCTTCCCCTGCTCCACCAGTTTCAGGACGGCGTAGGTAAACACCGGCTTACTCAGCGAAGCCGCTTCAAAAACTGTCTCCCCCGTCACCGGCTGGCCCGTTTTTACCTCTTTCATCCCGAAACCGTGCAGCCACGTCGTCTTTCCCCCGCGAATTACGGCAATCGCCAACCCTGGCACGCCGGCTTTTTTCATTAGTTCAGGAATATCTCTCTCAAGCTGCGGAACTGTTGCCTCGGTAGGTGTCGTGGGTCCCTTCTTTGCCTGCCACATCGGCGAAAAAACAGGCAAACCGACAACGATAGTCCCAAGCACAACAGCAGTTCGCGCTCTCATCCCCAAGCAATTCATTGTGTCTCCAAAGCTGGTCTGAACCCATCGACATAGACGAACCAGAAGGGTTGCGGTTAGGCCTCATAACAAACGCTTTCGATCCTCAGCTCATCGAGGTCTTCCTTTAGACAGCGACAACTGCCGACCATCACCTGACCTCGGATGGCCAACAACGAAGTCGGCTGTCGGACTAGACCTTTCAAAACTGGAGGTTAGCGCACGTTTCCATGATTTTTCGTGGATGGCGCGAAATTGTGCTTGACAATAAACACTTACTTATATAAGGTGAACGTTATGCATGGTCTCGATGCTGCTTTCTCTGCTTTGGCCGACCCGACGCGTCGGGCGATTCTTGCGCGCCTTGCCAAGGGGGAGGCCACCGTCAATGAATTGGCAGAGCCGTTCGAGATGACGCAACCCGCAATCTCCCAGCACCTGAAGGTGCTCGAAGATGCGGGACTAATAGTTCGCCGAGTCGAGGGTACCAAGCGCCCTCGTCGGCTCGCAAAAGCGGGTATTGAAGCGATGGACCAATGGCTCGCAATGCTGCGGAAAGCCCTTGAGACAAACTACGACCGGCTGGACGAAGTTCTGGCGGGGATGGAAAAACACAAGAAAGGAGAAAAGCGATGAGCAAGATGACGCTGAAGACCGAAGGAGATACCCACGTGATTGTGACAAGGCGCTTCACTGCGCCTCCAGAAGCAGTGTATCGCGCCCATACCGATCCGAAATTAATCCAGGAATGGTTGCTTGGTCCGGAAGGTTGGACGATGCCGGTCTGCATCAACGAGGCGAAGGTCGGCGGCAAGATCCGTTACGAATGGACGAATGGCAAAGGCGGTGGATTTCACATCACCGGCGAATACTTGGAGTTGGAGCCTTATAACAGGATCGTACATGTTGAGCGCATGCACCTGCCGGATCCCACGCCAGACAACCATATTGAAACGCGATTTGAAGCCGACGGCGGTGGAACGCTGATGACCATGCGAATGACGCTGCCCGATGGTAAGACGCGCGCGGCGATGCTTGCAACAGGTATGGAACGTGGAATGGAAGCGAGCTTCGTTCGGCTGGAAGGAATGCTCTAGCCCTTACCAGCCAGGGAAGAATGTCAAGGCCGAATATAGGGAGGTTCTGCATGATTTACAAAATATCGGGCAGTATCACATTGATGTTGGCCCTGTTGGTCCTCGGTGCATGGAAGTTCCACACGGCCGTCTGCATGGAACGTACCTTCAACGCCTCCGTAGCGGACGTATGGAGGGTTTGGAACGATGCGGACTCTATTAAGAAGTGGTGGGGGCCCAAGAGCTACACCGCACTCGTCGTCCGGAACGACGTGCGAGAGGGTGGCAGCTATCTTTGGGCGATGAAATCTGAGCAAGGAAGGATGTTTTGGAACACCGGAACCTACAAGGAAGTCGTCGCAAACAAGAAAATCGTGTCAGCGATGTCTTTCTCTAACGAGAACGGGAAAACGATTCCCGGCTCGCAAGTATCGGTTCCTGGGCAGTGGCCTAACGAGATCACCGTTATCGTTGAATTCAGTGAATCTGAGGGGAAGGCCAGAGTCACTGTTACAGAAGTAGGCGTTCCCCTCATCGCGTACGCCCTGTTGAAGATTGGTTGGGCTCAGCAGTTTGACAAGATTCAATTGTTGCTCTGAAGAAAGGTAACTCGTCTTTTGCCAACTCCCGGTTAGTCGGTTATTACAGGACAAGTCCCCGATTCGGCTTTCACTCCGGATTCCGCTTCTACGATAACGGTGTTAATGAGGACCTCTGATAGGAATTGCGCTCTTGGCAAGGTGACCCGGCCGCGTGGAGGCGTTATACTGCCCAGAGTTGTTCTCGATTCAAGGCGAGGTGTGCGATGCTCCTTACGAAACTCTCAGCCTTTTTCCTGGCGGTGCTAATCGGTCTTGCTGTTCCCGCTCTCTCCCTTCCAACTCAAGAAACAGACACTTCCTCAGAAGCGCAGAAAGGAGCTGTACCGCGGAGTTCGGCTGACAAATACAAGGCGCATGCCACGCATGGGAATGTCAGCGTCGGCGCAGAACTGATAACTCGCAAGGAAGTCTCGAAGGAGTTTGCAGCGAATTTGAATAGTTGCTGCCTTGTCGTGCAGGTAGCCCTGTACCCGAACGAGAAGGAGCCGCCAAAGCTGCTCCGCAATGATTTCACATTGACTGTCGAAGGAACGGACATAGCGGCAAGAGCGCAGAGCGCGACGGAGCTTTCCGCCAAACTGACAAAGGATGCCGACGGCGGAGTTACGACTGCTGCTAATGTAGGTGTCGGCGTTGAATTCGGGACATACGCTGATCCAGTAACGGGTCAGCCCGTGCATGTGCGCGGCGTGTCGACCTCTGCTAGCGTGGGAGTTGGCGTGGGCAGCAGCGTCCCGGCAATCGTCGCGGAACGCCAACGCGAAATAATCGAGCGGGAGTTGAGCGAAAGAAGTCTTCCTGAAGCGAAGATTTCTGTACCAGTGTCCGGGTATCTGTACTTTTCCCTGCCCAAGCAGAAGAAACACTCGAAATATCGTCTGGAATATTCGCTCAAGGATGAAACACTGATACTTCCTCTTCCGTAAACTTTTGAATCAGAGGCCTTTCTTCTTCCTTGCCAATTCGGTGCACTTAGCCGAATCAGCCCGGCTCCAGTACTTACGCCGGCTTAGCCCGTTTACCAAGACATCTATTCTAGTGAATTCACCTGATTCTTAGACGAAAGGAGCGTGTCGGAAATGTCAGCGGATTTGTTTGCCGGCACTTGGCGACTGCTTTCCCTTGAGTCCAAGACCTCAACCGGTGACGTTAGCTATCCCTACGGTAAGGACGCAACCGGGTACCTGCTGTACAGCCGTGAGGGTTATATGTCTGTTTCCGTGATGCAAGCGCACCGTGCCAATTTCGGCTCGCCAGACGATATGCAGGCAACTCCCGAGGAAAAGCTGGCTGCGTTCGATTCGTACGCCTCTTACTCCGGCAGGTATGAATTGAGGGATGAGAAGGTTATTCACCGCATTGAAATCAGCCTATTCCCGAACTGGAGCGGGAACGAGCAGGCACGCTTATTTGAATTCTCGGGTGACCGGCTCACGCTTAGCACTCCGCCCATGTTGGTCGGTGGTGTAGAACGAACATTGTTGGCTATTTGGGAGCGCGTGAATCTTCAAATTGCTTGAGAGACAAACGTGTACGTCATTCGCATCACTCGGAGCTGCGGTGGCTTCGATGATAAGTCGGTGAATTAGACGAGTCCGTATGTGTTCTCCCTAATACGGCTCGCCCGGAAGCGGCGCCACCACCGGCGTGATTTTGCCCCAGCCCTGCTTTTGCGCGGTCTTCATGTCTTTCAGCAACTGATCCGGCAGACGCGCATTCAACTTCGGGCGGCCCGACTGATTGCCGAGTACCCAGGCAACGGCCGCAACGGTCTTCGACACTACTTGAATTTCTTCGTAATCAATCTTCTCCGGAGTGTCGCTGGGGCGGTGATAATCGGGATGCAGGCCCACGGTAAAAAAAGCGATCGGGATTCCCATTTTAGCGAAGTTGTAATGATCGCTTCGATAGAAGATGCGCTGGCCGTTCGGCTTCGGGCCAAGATTATCGTGAGTCGAGTCGGGGGAGGTCGTGTCATAGAAATGGTTTAGTACGAGCTTTTGGTAGCTGCTATTTACCATCTCGATCGTCGTCTCCAGGTCGTCGCTGCTGACCTGAGGGCCCACCACCAAAACCTCGCCCGGATTTACGAGCACGTGCGTGGCGTCCGGATCGGAATAACCCGGAGTTTTGGTCCGGCCGATCATATCCATATTCAGGTTCGCCACCACCTTGCTCAGATCGACGGAAGGAAACTCATTGAAGTATCGCGAGCCCCAAAGGCCCTTCTCTTCGCCGCCGTTCCATAGAAAGATGATGGTCCGCTTGGGATGAATTCCTTTGGCAGCGCCTTGCGCGTAAGACCGGGCGATGGCCAGTAGGCCGGTGGAACCGGAACCATCATCGTCGGCGCCATTGTTGACGTTGTGGCCATCGGGCAAGGGTGCACTCAACCCAATATGATCGAGATGCGCGCTGATCACCACGTACTCATTCTTCAGCACGGGATCACTACCTTTGAGGACGCCGACGACATTTTCGCCGTGCCCTGGTTCGCTGTGGATCACCACGTGCAGGCTCAGTTTCTTTTCCGCATTCAGCCCCATTGAATCCAGTTTGGCGTTGTTGCCCGCCGCATAAAACACCTGCGCAGCGCTCATCTTCTCGTTCTGGAATATCAAGTTGGTCGGCTCCAATCCAGCTACCACCGACGGGACTATGGGACACGCGGGCGGCTCCTGGAACTTCGTCACCTGAAAGCTGGGACCGTTAAACGATGCGGGCGAGTTAGGATTGGCCATGTTCGAAAGTTGCTGAAAATCGGCGATCGCGATCACGGCCAGCGCTCCGTTCTTTGCCGCGTACTCTTCCGGCGTCAGGTAGTCGGTGCAATTCTCCCCGAGAGGACTCTGTGTGTCAGCGCCCCGCCCGCCTCGGGCTGCGGTCGCCGCTCGCTGAGCGGCAATCTCGGGCGGCAGGCCCGCAACCACGACGATCTTGCCGCGCACATCCAGACCTTCATAGGGATTGACCTTGGACTTGGTGATGACGTAGCCGTCGCCTGCAAAAACCAAGCCTCCGCTAACGTCGAACGACTCACCCAAGACCGGGCCGCGAAAGCTGCCGCCGGCCATCGTCCAAACTTTCCCATATTCCAATTCCGTGGTTCTTGGGCCTCCGGGAGTGACAGGGCCCCCGCGGCGAACAGGCGCGGGGGTGGTGAGTGAAGCTTTAGTCTGCGCCGCGACCACCTGCTTGCTCACAAGCTCGACCGGCATCAAATAGGGCTGCAGCGGACCGTTCGTGTGATCAGTGCTCCCGCCCGGCGTCAGACCCCACTCCGCCAAGTGACTCGCGACATAGAGCGCTGCGGCGTCGTAACCGCGGGAGGGGAAATTTCGCCCTTCGAGCTGGTCGGAGGCCAGAAAATAGTCGTAGATTTTCATTTCCTCTTCGCTGATCGAGTCCGCGTTTCCGTAGCGGGCTACTTTGCTAACCCCGGGCGCGGCGGAATTAGATCCTTCCAGGAATTCAGCCGCTCCGACGGTAAGGAATACGCCAAGCGAAACAAAAAGCAAAAACGAACAGCCAGCAATGATGCGCTTCATAGATCCTCAAGTGCAGCCGGGTTGGTGAATCGGCGGCATCTTAACTCAAGTGTAAGAGCCCCAACAATAGACCTGAAATCGTCAGCGTCGTGCTGGCTTCTGTGTAGTCGCTTTAGCGACATTTGTGTACGAGGCTCCCAGATGATTGCATAACAATGTCGGCTCCTCGGCAAGAGTAGACGTGGATTTTTTGGCGAGAGTATCGAGCGAAATGTGCCAGCTAGCCGGAGTCAGCCGAGGGCAAAAGAGTTCGAGGGAGAGGCGAATACGGCTGTGAATTCTGTTGGAGCAGCCGTGAGTCTTTTCAGGTATGGGGAGATCTATCAGTCCGATGCGGGCCGATATGGCTCAAGGTGTTCAATAATTCTAATAGGAATTTGTGGGATATTCTGACGCATGAGGGGAAGTTCGATGGTAATGCAACTCAATGTTGACGGGCACGGTATTTATCTCGAAGAAATAGCTTGCGTAAATCAATCCGCGCTGAGAGTCCGGGGAGCTAAAGCAGACTACATTGACCGGCCCTACCGTCTTGTTGGTCAGAGTTTCATCTTCTGAATGGCTTCCGGTGCGTTTTTCGTGGCGGCATAGACTCATTGTTTGAAACTCCTGTAAATCTTCGGCATCGGATAACGGTTAGGCTCCCGCGGCCGGAAGGTATCGTCAAGTTTCCGGTCTTGTCCGGTCGGTCGAAATCCCCAATTGTTGTTGCTCTCTCATTTTCTTCTACAATCTTCCATAAGGAGGGGCAATTGAACTGAAGGTGCTGTTGTTCCGCACATCTAGCGGAAGGCAAATCCTACAAACCGACATCCTCCGGGACAGCCTCCATCCCATCCTGAAAAAGTTGGAACACGTAAAGGGTGGGTTCAACGTCTTCCCGCGCTTCCGCATCACGGAGCTGAAGAAGTCAGATTGCTCTGACGCGCTTCAGCACTTTTGGTCCGGACACGCGCATACGCACGTCTCGGAGCGGTATACAAAATTGCTCCAAGATCGTGATTTTCGACTGGAATGGGCAGAGAAGATCGGAATGGGGTTCGAGGTTCCGGCCCGTTCAGTTGCCCCACGCGCCCCACTCATCGTGTTTCGAAGCTGGCTAAGTCGTTTGGAATCTGGTGGACGAAAGGGGATTCGAACCCCCGGCCTCCTCGTTGCGAACGATGTAAATTAAAACCTATTATAAGACGCGGTATTGCAATCACTTAGGGTTCGCGGCGGGCCTCAATTGGGCTACTTGGGCTACCAGGTAAATGGTGTTTCGATCCTTTTTTAGTCTGCGACTATCAGCATTCGCAAACGCTACACATGAATCACTCTGCCACCTAGGCAGGCGCCGGCGGACTCGATCCGCGTACGTTCGGGTGGCGTCGGGGCCCGATTGAAACCGTTCGCGCATGCGAGTTCTGTCTCCCAATTGGAGCATGACGCAGAATGCCCCGACGGGGCCCCCTCCAGCTAAGGTCATGTTCAATAGAGTGGAGAAGCACGCTGTTGTCCGACTAGACCAGGGGCTACTTTGACAAGTTGCCACCGCTTATTGTGAAAAGGAGCGCCGCGAATCTGAGCATCCGTGGCGGGCGTCAGAGGGCGTCAGAAGATCAGCTTACTGGTCCGATATGCAGTATGGTGGGATATTCCTACCAGGGTGAGCAATGGCGGGCCGACAGGCAACTCTCGAATATCTGACAACTACAAAGATAGGTGAGAAGGGACAACTCACCGTCCCAAAGCGGTACCGCAAGGACCTGGGTTTGGGAACGGGTGCACCCTTTGCCGTATTGCGTTTGGGGGACGGCCTCGTTCTTTTGCCAGAGCAGCAGCGCTTTGAGCATCTCTGTGAACAGGTGGGGTCTGCCCTCAGGGGTGCTGGCCTTACGCCAGAAGCAATTCTTGCGACGTTGGCTGAAGCGCGAAAGCGCGTCTTTGCCCACCACTACAAGAAGTCAGATTCCTCGAAGAAGATCTCACGCCGACAGTCTCGCAGCCAACGCGAGAAGTGACAAGCCGGCGGCGAATTCGGTTGTTCCTGGATTCGAATGTCCTCACAGCAGGCATTGTTTCTCGGTGGGGCCTCGACAAAGCCGCGCTGTCTCTGTGCGCCGCGCGCCTGTGCAGGCTCGTGCTGGCAGAGATAGTCCGTGATGAAGTGGAAGAGAACCTGTTGTTCCACGCGGAGCGCCTACCATCCTTGGACGCCGACGAGCTAATTGAACAATATCGCCGGCTCGTCAAACTGACCAATCCTGAGATGGTGGCCTATCCAGCTGAGGCACTTGTGAGGTCAAGCCGTCACCTAATCCAGCACGCGGCGGATGTTCCTGTACTTCTTTCTGCCATGGCCAGCAAGCCAGACTGGTTGCTAACGGATAACACCAAGCATTTTACCCAGACGGTCGCAAGAAGGACTGGGCTACGCATCGCTACCCCTGCTGAATTCTTCCGAACACTGTCCTCTTTGCTCCGGTAGGAGAGGGCGGATCCTGGTGGCGCTCCATTCCTGTCCAACGGAGCGTTTCGAACAATTTGTGTGGGCGTACTTTCGAGTTATCGGTAGCTAGGTTGCTACGTAAACCGAATTTGGAAGGGCACTAGGAGGAGCGCTGCTCGCAACCATTGCGGCTGGTGGGAATGACAACTCGACCGGGCAACCCGCAATCCTTGTCTACAAAACGATTCAGTTCCGAACGCAGCGCGAGAGGTTTGTCCGTGTGGAAGTACTTCTTGCAGGCGGCAATCTGCCCAGTGCTCACTGCTGACGGAAGGCTGGATTGCGCGCCGAAATAACACTCAATGGATTCCAACTTTCCGTTCTTGATTCGGAGATACTCCACGTTCCGGAACGATTTACCGTCCTTGGTGTCGCAAAGATATTTCGCCCAGCCTTGATACCGATCTTTGGTTGGCGGGCGGCCTTCAATAGTGATTGGTGCGTAGTCCGGGTTTGGGTCAAACGGAAGCGATCTGGTGACCCCGAGCGCCTCCACTCCCGGCATGCCCTCCACGCGACCGCCACCATTCAATGGACTTTTGACAACGCTTGAAGGAAAAAGAAAACGCGGCCCATCAGTGCGTTTCGCGGCTCCGATCGTTTCACTGTCACCCGGTCCGTTCAAAAAGGGAGAGGCATCTCGCTTTCGCGGCGCGATTTGCCGGTAATATCGGCCCTCGTATCAATTCGCCAGATACAAGTGATCTTCCGATCTTACCGCACATTGCTGTGCGGACTGCCCATTTTGCCGAAGCGGGATCCGAACCACCGATCCCGCTCAGCGGGTTATGAGAACTAAGAGCACAGTCTAAGTCCCGTCGATTCAATCGTGCTGATGGATCGAAACGTGGGAAATTCGCCGATTGTTTGCCCACTTCTTGCCCAATCTAGTGACGGCGTTCGAGTTACGAAATTTTGAAGTCTTTGTCCTTAACTTGCCCACTTTATGCCCAAATCTTTAGCAGCCCATTCATCTATGTCTTCCGGAATCAGTCTCAGCGATTCAGGACAGCGTTGCGTTTACTTTCAAGAAGTTTCATGACCTTCTCCGCCTTATCAGCCTCGACGCCCACTTCACTCAGCGCTTCGCGAAAGTGCTTAAGAAACCTATCGAAATGCCCATCGTTTAATCCGTGCTCCCGCGCCAGCACATGAGCGGCATGGATATCATTGCCCGTATACACAACTCGTCCGCCGAGAAGCATGGAGATAAACATACTCTGCCGAGCACGCACGTGCGCCATATCGGTTCTTTTAAAAAAGGGGCGGAGTGTGTCATCCTCGAAGACTCTTCTGTAGAAGGATTCGGTAGCGGCCCAGATTGTTTGCCTTCCGCCAATAAGATCATAGAGTTCATCGATCACATGATCCTCCGGAAGTAAGAGAACGAGGTCGATCCTGGCTCAAGAACTGGAGGTTCGGTTGTGGCGGTTATTGTAGCCTCCCCGCTCGTGTAGTCTACTGTCCATACCAAAAATGCCATCCGCCGCGAACGCCTTTGAAATCAGCGACATCCAAGAAGCGAGCCGGCCCTAACAAAGCGCCCGAATGTAACAAGGTTATATTGTTACATTGCATCAACAACTTTGCCACCGTATCAATTCGCCGGCGACAACTGCCCTCCAAGTGGGCACCCTCAAGATTAGCCGACCTAAGGTCCGCGCCGCTCGAATCTCCAGCGCTAGTACTTCCGTGAAATCACAGGTTCGATTCGCCTGAGCATTCGGAGCTTTACGCGAAGCTGATCGCCCGCGAACTTCTCGGTCTCGCGAATGAAGGGAAGCCATTCGGCTGGCTCTGGCTGAATACGCGGTGCCTCGGCGACCTCTGCCAGTCCAATGATCCCTCCACGCGGTTCACACTCCCACAGGTGGACTCGATCTCCGGGCTTGATCGCTTTCCCGAACTGTTGGACCAGGCAAACCGGCTGTTGCACCGAACGCATAGCGTCCTTTACCCCTTTACGTCAGACGGAACTTCCTTCGGGAGGAAGATCCGTCAGAAAGTTGGGTACTAGCCTGAAAGATCCAAGTATTCTGCGGGTCCGTATGACGAGCCTTGCGTCGAAGTGCTGCGCCGTCTGCGGCGAGGCAGACAGGCACAAGGTACCAACTACGACGAAGAACAGAATTAATGACGGGCCAGCGAGATGTCGCGGGTTCACGTTAAGAGTCTCCTGCTGAATAGAAGAATGGTCTGGCTCCGAGGATGCTACCAGTTTTGAAGTCAAACTCAGGGCTATTGAGACGATTCTCGGATGAGGACAACGTCGGAGTCAGTATGGCCGCGGAGGATGCAGAGGCTTCTGCCGTCCGGTGACCAACGGAAGTTGAGAATCTGCTCCGAATCAAACGAGGTGATCTGCCGGCTACGCGAGCCGTCGAGCGGTTGCATCCAGAGATTGTCTACTCCGTTTTCGCGGATCGGGTAGACCACCGCCTTCCCGTCCGGAGTGAAGTTCAAGCCCCCGCTCGAAATCCGCTCGTCAGCGTCAATCAGATGCGGTGGCGACGGCTTCGAGGAAGATTCGAGGAGCGCGACCTTATATTGAGGATACGGATCTTCCGGCGTCGGGATGGTAGCCAAGACATACGCGAGAGCCTTGCCGTCGGGCGAAGGGCTCAGCCAGGTCCCTGCGGGGAATGTCCGGGGAACAGCGCTTCCCGGAAACATTTCGGGTTTTCCTGTGCCGTCCATCGGTACCCGCCAAAGTTGTTGCAACGCGAGGTCCCAGTAATATGCCCATTTTCCATCCGCCGAACACACCGGGGCCCGATCGTCACTTCCGTCGGTCAATTTCAGGGGATTTGTGCCGCTGGCGTTAGTACGCCACACGTTCGTCGAGTTTGTGCCCCCGTGAAATGCCCAGGAGAATACCAGGTAACGAGTCCCGCATCCCGACAATTCGACAATTGCGGCGTTTGAATCACCGACCAATTGCGTCGGAACGTTCCGGTCGATGCCGATCCTCAACACTCGAAGATAGTCGCTGAAAACTAGGTTCCCGTCCGCGGACCAATCAAACCCGTAAACATTCTGCCCCTGAGGAAGCAATGGGTTCGCTGTCGGCGACTGACTACCCGTGGCCGGAAGGACGTACAGATTTTGCGTAGTCTTGGTCTGGACTGTCGCCAGAGTTTTTCCGTCGGCAGACAGAGTCAAAGTCGCATAACTATTGGTATCTCGAGTGATCGGCTGGACCTGTTCGGCCCCCTCTGCAACGAATCCTACCTGTGACCGCTGATAGTAGTCCGGTCCCTTTCGCGAATATAACGCCATGATTCCGTGCCCATCGGGGAGCCACTTGAAGTCCAGCGTGAGCTTGTCATCGAGGGTGGCGAATCTGGCTATTTTTTTGGACTCGATGTCCAACAGAGCGATTCCTCCAAGAGCCTTGTCCGGTTTGAACAATCGGTACGCCAATTGCTCACTCTGCGGTGACCAAGCGACGAACGAGGGGAAATCAGAAGCCGGAGCCACGGCACTCAGAACCTGCTCATCGCCGCCGTTTACATTTGAGGTAATCAAACTGTACTTGCCTGCCTCCGGATAATTCACTCGGGCGAAAGCGATGCGCCGGCCATCGGGAGAAAAAGAGATGTCGCTGTCAATGCCTCGGAGTAACGTCTGGGGTGTTCCTCCCAGAACTGGCGCCCGATAAAGATCGAAATTAGTATTTGTCGCGTCCACCGCTTTTATGAAATAGAGATAATTTCCGTCCGGGGAAAACGTAAGGCTCTTGTAAGAAGCGGGCGCAGGTGGAATGACTTGCGTATCACTGTTGGTCGGAAGGTTGCGAAGCCACAGGCCTTGCAGTCCCTTGTTGTTTATCACCGTCAGCACATATCTGCCGTCGGGCGAGATGGCCGTGAGTCCAGCTTTGCCCGAATTGGTGACCTGGGCGATCGTGAAGTTCTGAAAATGAACCGCGCTTGTATGATGCAGCAGCGAGTACACCCCGAATACCGCTGCGGCCAAGACGGCCAGTCCAACTACTGCTATTCCCGTAGCTCCCCATTTGTGCTGCTTCACTGCGTCGACCACCGCCGAACTCCCGTGCTGTTGAGCTGTGGGGGATGCCGGTCGGGGGGCTGCAACGGCCGAAGACGTCGAGACCGCCTGTGGAGTCTGGTTTGATTCAGCTTCGCGCCTCAACCGCTTCAGATCTGCCCGGATTTCCGCGGCTACTTGGTAACGCAGATCACGGTCCTTCTCCAGGGCCTTGCTGATGATCTCTTCTAACTTAAGCGGTAAATCGGGATTCAGCCGCAGGGGGCGTAAAGGCGGCCGGTTGAGAATCGCATCAAATATGATCGCGGATGTATCCCCGCGAAACGGCATTGCCCCCGTGGCCATCTCGTACAGCACCGCACCGAACGAGAATAGGTCAGTTCGCGCATCAAGTTGCTTTCCCTTGGCTTGCTCGGGCGACATGTATGCCACCGTCCCGAGCGCCGTGCCCGGCCCGGTCAGGTTCTCTGCGCTCGTGCCAGCCGTCGCTTCGAACGGTATGCCTGCCGCTTGTGCTACCTTGCTGCTGATGGGCGTCAGTTTGGCGAGCCCAAAGTCCAAAATCTTGGCGTGCCCTCTTTTGGTGACAAAAATATTGGCAGGCTTGATGTCTCGGTGCACAATGCCTTCGCTGTGCGCGGCATCGAGCGCATCCGCGATCTCAATGGCCAGATTGAGAAGCTTTTCGTTTTCGAGCGGACTGCCGGTGATCACGTGTTTCAGCGTCATGCCGTCCAGAAACTCCATCGCGATAAACGCTCTTCCCTCTTGCGTTCCGATGTCGTGAACGGTGCAGATATTGGGATGATTCAACGCCGATGCCGCTTGGGCTTCGCGCTGAAAGCGGGCCAACGCCTGCGGATCACGGCAAACTTCCTGCGGCAAGAATTTGAGGGCCACAAAGCGATGGAGGCGCGTGTCTTCGGCTTTGTAGACCACACCCATGCCGCCGCCACCAAGCTTGTCGGTGATTCTATAGTGGGAAATGATTTCACCAATCATTGAGGTGACATCTTAAGGAGTTAACTTGGGGGAGTCAACGGAAGGATGCCATTGGAACTTCTACTGTGAGCAGACCAAGGCCACCATGGTGGGTTCCTAGTAGGGGTGGACCGAGCTCCCTTCACAACGGAATTTTGGTGTAAGGTCTGTGAAAGATATTGTAGCTTTGCGGCCTGTGTTGTCCTTGCGAAATCAGGCAAGCCTGACAATTCCTGATTTTGGGACTTAAGTGAAGGCCTTCTCTCCGTCAAAGGACAGGCATGGGGTAGTTCGCAAAGTTCAATTCCTTGTGGCACGAGTGTCCATGGCCCAGCATTGCATGCTGACGGGGTCGGTGGTACATTTTCGCTCGGCCGAGGAGTCAAAACGGAAATTCCGGCTTACAGTGTCGGCGATCAGTTTACCTTGGAGGGAGGCTGAAAATGGTTTCGCATCTTGTGCTTAGGGATGCTGTGTGGAGCTGCCCCAAGGACTTCGCGGACCGCGCAATTTCGGCATTAAGCATATGGGAGAAACATCGCGCGAGAGTTGTGTCACTTCGAATCGCAGCTTTCCTCCTGGTGGGGTCGTTGACTCTGTGGATGTCCCCGGCGGCGCAGGCGCAAGGTGACGATGGCGTGGCGCTGAGGCAGACAGTTCAACAGCTCGTGGACCAGGTGCGCAGTTTGCAAGCGCGAGTAAAGGAATTGGAGGCTGCGCAGACTGGCAGGACCGACCGCGTGCCGGCGGGAACTCCGGAAGCGCCACCGGCTGCGGAAGCGAGAGCCGGTTCGGGTAGCGCTCCCTCGGTGCAAGAGCCAACGGATCACGATAGCGAGCATCCCATGGACTTGCCTGGCGGACCGAAGCTGAATATACGCGGCTTCCTCGACTTCAATCTCGGCCTGGGAACCGCTGCAAACGCACTCATTTATCCACTCACGATTCCCCCGTCCCCGGTCCATAACACCTTCCAGTTTGGTGAATTCGATCTCTTCATGAGTTCCGACTTGTCAAACTCCGTCAGCTTCCTGAGCGAGGTCGTAGTGGGTGCCGACGCCGCCAACTCTTGGGGCATCGACATCGAGCGAGCGCAGATTACTTACAGGGCCAGCGACTTTTTCCACTTGAGCGGCGGCCGCATGCACACAGCCATCGGTTATTACAATACTGCCTATCATCACGGAACGTGGTTTCAGACTGCCACTGGTCGCCCCTACATGTACTTCTTCGAAGACAGCGGGGGGATTCTCCCCGTTCACATCGTCGGTCTCGAAGCGGCCGGCTTGGTGCCCGGTAGCGGCAAACTAAACGCCCATTGGATCGTTCAAGCAGGCAACGGCGAAAGCTCTCTCTTTATCGGCCAACCCATCGTTAATCAGCCCGTGCAGAACTTTCTCTCCGATAAGAATCACAAGGCTTTCAACCTCGCGGGCTACATCAAGCCGGACTGGGCGCGCGGCCTGCAAATCGGTTTGAGCTACTACAACGATAAACGCGTCCCCGACGGGGTTCCTCACGTCAAGAATTCCATTGCCGGGGCTTACCTCATTTACGTTACCCCCACCTGGGAAATGCTCAACGAGTTCCAGGTACAGCGTGACCATTCGATCGGCTCCGCGGTCACGTACAACACCCCCCTCGGCTACACGCAGATCTCCCGCAAGTTCGGAAAGTACCGCCCGTACTTTCGCTGGCAAGAAGTCAACGTGCCCGTGCATGACCCGCTGTACGGCACTGTCGGCCGGTACGAGGGGCCCTCTTTGGGGCTGCGCATGGACTTCACCGGTTATGCCGCACTCAAGGTGCAGTACAACCGCATTTACACTCGCGATCCATCGCCCAAAAACGGCCTGGATAGCCAGATTGCATTCACATTCTGAGAAGACTGGCATGCCAGGACGTCGAACTCTCTTTTCTATCGTCATGATCGTGCTGGTCCTTTGCGCTTCCGGAATCTTGGGGGGCGCTGGCGTCGCTTCCGTGGACGTTAAGACAAGCTCGGATACCCGTCCGCGGCTCGGAATAGATTTCGTCTTTTTAGCCTAGAAGCTTGTCACTATGCCTCGTTTGACTATTTTCTTATCGCTACTGGCCACAGCCATCCTGCTGTCCCCCGCGCTGCCGCTTGGGACCAGCGCACCCCTTGGATTCGCGCCGCAAGGCCGCCCCGCACTCGACGACAGTCTGGGAATTGTGGTGAATCGCTCGAATCCAGTTGAAAACCTGTCTTTCGCGGATCTCCGCAAAATCTTTATGGGGGAGCAAACCCACTGGTCAAATGGCCGTCGTATCACTGTGGTGATGCTTGAGGCTGGCAAACAGGAACGCCAGGCTGTACTCACTCAAATTTATAGGATGGATGACAAGGACTTCAATAAACACTTCATTCAGGGGATGTTCACGGGAGAAATCCACGCGGCACCGAAGACTCTGGCGACTCCCACGGAAGTGCTCAAATTCGTGTTAAACGTGCCAGGCGCGATCGGCTATGTGCGCGGTGCTGAAGCGGATGAATCTGTGAAGGTCGTTCGCGTGGACAGCCGTTTGCCCGGCGATAAGGACTACAGTATTCGGCTACACCCGAAATCAGGCAAATAGCTCGAGCTCGTGCGGTTTTCTCCGCAGTGTTACTGTGGCACGCAAGAATTCCATCCGGCTCCCATCTGACAGAGCTGTTGGCACTTATTTGTTCGGCTTACGTGACTTGGAAAACCCGGGAAGCCAGCTGGCTGGCAGAAAATACCCCTCAGCCTGACTGACCCTGTGCCATCTGTCAGCGATCATCTGAATCTGTTTTTTTCTGAACGCTCGCCGGATGGGATTCTTGCCCAGTGACCTTTTTCTCGGCGAAGGGCTGCATTTTGCGCCGAAGATATTCGATGTAAGTGTCGGGAACGGGATTGTGGCGGACTTCCTCGATGACCGGCCCGAAGTAGGCTAGGGAATGAATAGAGCGTTCCCGCCGTAGTCTGGAGCGACGGCTACGGATATCGGCCAGCGAACGGTTGCGAGGGTCACACTCTGAACTGACGATCTTCGGGTTATGAGCCGGATGAAATACTAGCCCGTCTTTGCTTCTCAACGACTTACGTATATGTTGATCGACTTATTTCACGGGCGTTCCTCGATAGTTTGTTTCCAATTTGTTCTCGATTTGTTCCCAGTTGGAACACTTGAAAATGCTGTCGCAGGCGGGCGAAGGCACCTTACTTCATGGTCCACTGATCCACCCAGTCGTTGGCGGTTTTGTACCAAAGTTGAGAATTCTGTGGTTTGTTCGGATATTGGGCTTCGTCGGAGAAATACAGCATCTTGGAAGGCACACCGAGCATTTGCAGCGTCGTGAAGAGCTGCCTGTGACACATCGACCTTGTAGTCGCGCTGCCCGTGGATGACCAGCGTGGCGGGCACAATCCAGACGTGCGGCGTTTTCGTGTTGGCGTCGAGATCGACATCGACCACACTGAAGATCACCCACTTGCCGTCGAGCGAGACTTCCGGCTCGCCCACGCGCTTGAGTTTCATCATGTCTTCAAAAGTGGGGGGATGTTTGCTTTGACTGATGGCGGGAACGGCCAATGATATGGAAACAATTAGAAAGAAGAGACGGCGCATACTCAACCTCCATGGAACTTTGATGGTTTTTCCTGATAAATCAAACTTTGCAACCTAGCCTGGTTAAAACAGCTGGCTTTGGGAAGGGCTGCTTGGACGTGGGAGGACGTCCCGTCCCACACAACCTAAGCACGCCAGGCTTCCCACTCTTACTTCTTGGCGGTCGGCGGCAGCACACCGTTCAGGCGCAGATACATTGCGGCTTCGGCGTAGTGGTCGGCCCAAGTACCGGCTAGGATCAGGCTCAACCAGGCGCGTGTAACTTGTTTTCCGCCGAATCCTTCCGTGGTCTCCGCTAGT